>Ga0129307_1001154_pt1 | contig 31144 bp, 23 predicted proteins | sample P1105metagenome_FD_94437 | JGI IMG/M metagenome (GOLD analysis project Ga0129307, IMG submission 94437) | Capybara group fecal microbial communities from Wisconsin, USA - P1105 metagenome | ecosystem: Host-associated > Mammals > Digestive system > Large intestine > Fecal | place: USA: Wisconsin...
ATTTCGAGCGGAACGTAGTGAAGTCGAGAAATCTCCAGCAAATGTTTGAGATTTCTCCATTCCGCTACGCTCCAGTCGAAATGACGTATTGTTTGGCAGATTGAATATTTTAGACAACCGTTTACGTCCTTCGATCTCCCACATTTTCGGGTTCTCGGGCGAATAATGGCCGTAGCTTGCGTCGGGGCTGCCTTTCGGGATCTCCCAGATGCGGAAGAAGCCGAAGATATGGTCGATGCGCAAGGCGTCGAAATATTTTTTGAACCATACGACGCGCTCTTTCCACCACTGGAAACCGTCTTTTTCCATCGCTGCCCAGTTGTAGGTGGGGAAGCCCCAGTTCTGACCCTGAGGCGCGAAGCCGTCAGGCGGAGCGCCGGTTTCCATGTCGAGGTTGAAAAGATGCGGATTCTGTTTCACGTCGTCGCTCTCACGGTTCACCCCAATGGGTAGGTCTCCTTTGAGCATGATGCCATTAGAATGCAGATAATCAACGGCTTCAGAGAGCTGCTTGTCGCAATGCTGCTGAAGAAACTCATAGAAATCAGGTTTCTTGCCTCGTTTCTGGGCATAGACCTTTTTCAGGTAGTCCATCTTGGCTTTGAAAACCTCAGGATAATCCACGAATTCCTTGGCGTTGAGCTCTTTTTTCAGCTCCTCGAAACGTTTCCTGTCGTTCTCGTCTTTAAGTAAACCTACTTTTTCAACGTTGAGATAAATGGGATGTAACGCCTTGGTGCTTATCGACTTATAAGGATATGAATCGCTCCAGCTGCCGTCGGTGGTGGTGTCGTTGATAGGGAGTATCTGAATCATCTTCAGGCCAGTAGCAACACACCAGTCGGCAAGCTTCTTCAGGTCGGGAAACTCACCGATGCCGCAGCTTTCCTCACTTCGCAGCGAGAAAACCGGTACCGCAACGCCAGAATGATATGGCAGGTTGTACGACATGTTTTATTTTTGTCAAAACTATAGCTTGTCAATTTCTTTGCAGAGGTTGTTGAAAATCTCGCTAATCTCTCCAACGCCGTTGATTCCTACGAGGTTGCCTTGTTTCTTGTAGTAGTCGAGCACTGGAGCGGTCTTCTCTCTGTATTCCACGAAGCGGTGTTTGATGCTGTCGATGTTGTCGTCGGCGCGACCGCTGGTCTTGCCGCGTTCAAGCATACGGTTGATGAGGATTTCCTCAGGCACCTCGAGGCTGTAAACAGCATTGATTTTCAACGAGAAACCTTTCATGATTTCGTCGAGCATCTCGGCCTGTTTCACCGTGCGTGGGAAGCCGTCGAACAGGAATCCTGCTGATTTTAGGTTGGCTGCGACTCTTCCTTTGATAATCGAAACCACGATTTCGTCTGACACCAATCCGCCTTTGCTGATGATGTCTTTCACCTTTTTGCCGATTTCGGTCTCGGCAGCCATCTCTTCGCGAAGGATGTCGCCCGTTGAGAGGTAAGTGAGACCGTATTTTTCCTTAAGTTGTTGTGACTGAGTGCCTTTACCAGCACCTGGAGGTCCGAAAAGTATGATATTCATTATTCAACAATTTTATAGATTTCTTTAAGATTTCTTCCGTATTCGTTGTAGTCGAGGCCATATCCGACGATGAAGTCGTTGCCGATGTTCATCCCGATATAGTCGATATTGAAATTGTATTTAAAAGCGTTAGGTTTGAACATCATGGTGGCGATTTTAATGCTTTTAGCGCCTTTGTTATTGAGGTCTTTGAGCAGCTCGCTCATGGTGAAACCCGAGTCGACGATGTCTTCAATGATGACAATGTCGCGGTCATTAACCTTCTCCGGCTCTATGCCTAACAGTTCGTTGGGCTTGCCTGTGCTGTGTGTCCCGACGTATGTCTTGTATTTTACAAACGCCATCTCACAAGCCATGTCGAGGCTCTTGAACAACTCGGCTGCGAACATGAACGCCCCGTTGAGCATTACGAGGAAAAGTGGGTCTTTATCTGCCATGTCCCGCTTGATTTCGCTGGCGATTCGGTGAATCTCGATTTCAATTTTCTCTTGTGGAATAAAAGGAGCAAACTCTTTGTCGGATACTTTTATGATGCTCATAATCAACGAGTTATAAATTTGTGCTAAAAATCATTAACTTTTGCAAATATAAAAATTAATTTAGTAACTTTGCAAAAAATAAATTTTTAAAAAATGAATCCTTTAGTAAGTGTTATTATGGGAAGCACGTCGGACCTTCCGGTTTTGGAGAAGGCGTTGACGTTTTTCGATGAGATGGAGATTCCGTTTGAGATGAATGCCTTGAGCGCTCATCGTACTCCTGAATTGGTTGAAGAATTTGCCAGAAACGCTCAGAAACGTGGCATAAAAGTCATCATCGCTGCAGCGGGAATGGCGGCGCATCTTCCAGGTGTGATTGCAGCCATGACACCGATACCGGTCATCGGAATACCAGTAAAATCAGGTAATGACGGCATGGATGCACTGTTTTCAATAGTGCAGATGCCTCCAGGAATCCCGGTGGCGACAGTGGGTATCAACAACTCTTTGAATGCAGCTATTTTGGCAGCTCAGATACTTGCGGTCGGCGACCCTACGGTAGCAAAACAGGTTGTCGAATACAAGGAAAATCTGAAAAAGAAAATTGCTAAAGCCAACGAGGAGCTGAAGGATATTCATTACAAATTCAAGACTAATTGATGAGCAGCGTCGAGGTCAAGGAGGAGAGAGCCCGCCTTTTGCGCAGTTTCATAGTGCCTGTGGCGTTTATCGCCATCTGTTGGATTGTGAAAGGCATCGAGGTGATTTTCCATCTTGACTTCTCGTTTCTCGGTATCAAGCCGTTGCAGGCCGACGGCATACCTGGCATTTTCCTGTTCCATTTCCTTCACGGAAGCTGGAGCCATCTGTATGCTAACACATTGCCAATCATTGTGTTAGGGGCTTGTCTTTATTATTTCTACAAGCCGATAGCCACCAAGATATGGCTGCTTTTGATGTTTTCCTCGGGCTTGCTGACATGGTGCGGCGCTCGAGGCGGAGTACACATCGGAGCCAGTGCCTTGATATATGGCTTGGCGTATTTCCTGATGATTAGCGGCTTCATCAGGCGTAACAGAAACCTCATAATCGTCTCGTTGTTGGTGGTTTTCCTCTATGGCAGTCTGATTTGGGGCATTTATCCGAAATACGCCATCGAGAACCACATCTCTTGGGAAGGTCATCTCGCGGGACTTATCATGGGCGTAACCCTCGCCATCGTTTATCGACATGAGGGACCTCAGCGTGAGGACGAAAACGATAACGAAAACGAAAACGAGGATGACGACCGCTATTGGGATGTCCCCGAGCCGCCAAAAGAAGAGCTGACGCAACCGAGGTATTTCAGACATTAGACAAAATGTATCATCACCAATAATGATGACTCCCAAAACCAAAAATCCCTAAAAATGATGACCTCGATGTTTTGTGATGTGAAGTAGTTTTGCATCATGAATTATCAGGTTATTTTTTAGGAAATGAAAAAATTTTTATTGTCATTTTTCGCTTTCACCGCTTTACTTTCCTTCTCCTTGACGGAAGATTTAAAAGCTGCTGAAAACGACACCATCCCTACTGAAAATCAAAAAGTTACAAAATCAAGGCTGACAATCGGAGGCTACGGTGAGGCTGTTTACACTCGCACTTTTTACAGTGATAACATGTTTCGTTATTCGCATCCCGACCGTTATAAAGACGCTCCGGGTTATGGCAGAGTCGACCTGCCTCATGTGGTCATCTTTTTAGGCTATGACTTCGGTCACGGCTGGACGATGGGCAGCGAGATAGAGTTTGAGCATGGCGGCAATGAAGTCGCGGTGGAGATAGAAGCGGAGGAAACCGGTGAATTTGAACACGAGATCGAGCGTGGCGGCGAGGTCGCCCTCGAGCAGTTCTGGATTCAGAAGTCATTTTCCAAAGCATTGAATATCAGGGCGGGACACATCATCGTGCCGTTGGGTCAGACCAACAACGCGCATCTCCCGACGGAGTTTTTCACCTGCTATCGTCCTGAGGGCGAGTTCACCATCATGCCTAACACTTGGCATGAGACGGGTGTCAGTATCTGGGGCAGAATCGGAAAATGGCGTTATGAAGCTGTCGTGGTGCCGGGCTTGAATTCCAACATGTTCAACAATGCCAACTGGGTGAAGAACGGCTCAGCCTCGGCATACGAGTTCAGGGTGGCGAACAAACTCGCAGGCGCCTTACGCATTGACAACTACTCGATTAAGAACCTGCACATCGGAGTGAGCGGCTACATCGGCAACTCGTTCAACAACGACATAGTCACAAACGAAGCCGACAAATATAAAAATGTGAAAGGCACCGTACTCATAGGCACTGCCGAGTTCGATTACAAAGCCAACGGCCTTATTATAAGAGGTAACTTCGACTACGGTCATCTAAACGATGCCGACGTCATCTCGGCTTATAACAAAAATCAGAACCATCAGAGTTTCTCGCCTTATCCGCGATCACTCGTCGGAGAAGAGGCGGTGGCAATAGGCGGTGAAGTCGGCTATGACATCTTCCATGGCATGAAGCGGACAGGCGAACGCCAGCTCTTCGTCTTCGGCAGATATGACTACTACGACAGCTATATCCCTTACGCCTCGGCAATCACTATGTACGACTGGACAGAACGTCATGTTATGACACTTGGCTTGAACTATTATCCTATCAAACAGGTGGTTGTGAAAGCTGAATTCTCAGAAAGATTTTTGAAAAAACAATACAACAATGAGCCTATGATATCATTAGGCGTCGCTTACAGTGGATTTTTTAACAAATAATTAATACAATGAACAAATTTTTTAAAACCGCGATGCTTATGACAGCCGCAGTGCTGTTGGCATTAACATTCAACTCATGCAAAAAGAGTTCAAACAATTCTAATTCAGAACCTACGACCGACACTGACGCTGTCAAGACGGCTATCATCAGCCAGTTTCTTGACCACACTGTGAGTCCGACCTACACCAAGCTTGCCAGCTACACCGACCAGCTTGTCAATGACCTTAAAGCTTTGAAAAATGACATGACTCAGGCTAATGTCAACACAGCATGTGTCACCTTCCTCGAGGCCCGCAAATGGTGGGAGATGAGCGAGGCGTTCCTCTTTGGCGCCGCTTCAGACTTCGGCATCGACCCGCACATCGACTCATGGCCGCTCGATGAAGACGCTTTCAACAACCTCATGGCAAGTCCAAGCATGATTGCTGCTTTGGATTCTGAAGACGGCGACATCATCGCTGGCGAACAGCTCGGCAACGCCCTCCTCGGATTCCATGGCATAGAATACGTGCTCTTCCGTGACGGTCAGCCAAGAAATGTCGCTGATCTCACCAACGACGATATGATTTACGCTGTGGCAGTGTCGGGCGACCTCCGCAACCGCTGTTTCCAACTCGAAGTGAGCTGGCTCGGTGACAACGCTCCGGCATCACACGTCGCTTTGATGGAAGAACTCGAGTTCAACACAACTGTCAACGGCGGTGACTTTAGCTATAGCGAGAACATGCAGAACGCCGGCAAGGCTGGAAGCACCTATGTGACACTCACTCAGGCACTTCAGGCTATTCTAGACGGCAGCATCGACATCTCTGACGAGGTCGGCACATCAAAAATCGGCAAGCCGCACACCGGCGAGGACCCTACATACGTCGAATCGCCTTACAGCCAGAAGTCAATCATAGATTTCTACGACAACATCACCTCTATCAAGAACTCATACATGGGAGGCAACGAAGGCGAACGTGATGAGAACAAGTCGATGCACGCATACGTCAGCAACATCAACGCTGATTTGGATGCCAGAATCGTGGCGGCTATCGACAACGCTCTCGCGAAAATCAATCACATGGCGGCTCCTTTCGTGAACCACTACACAGACCCGAGTGCCGGCGAGGCTATGGAGGCCTGCCAAGAGTTGTCGGATGTGCTCGACGAAGCCAAAAACGCCATCAAAGACATCTGATTATAAAAGAAACACATTTCTAAACTAATTATAATATGTTTAAACTCAATCACTTAACACTTTTTGCTGCAGCTGGATTGTTGGCGTTGGGGGTTGTTTCCTGTAAGAAGGAAAACAAGTCAAGCACTCCTACGCCGGAGCCACCTGCACCTGCTGTTGTGGAGGGCACTTATGCCGGCGGTGAGTTGGGCACCACGTTCAACAACACTCAGTCGGCTTACGAAGACCCCACTCCCGCTACTGTGCAAGCCGGAATGACGGCGCAGTTCAAGTACGGCGAGTATTTCTTCGAGCGTACCTACACACAGAACAACGAGCCGTTTAACGGCTTGGGACCTCTTTACATCCGCAGCTCGTGCATCGCCTGTCATCCGGGCTATGGTCATGGGATGCGCATGAACCGCTACCGCGCCGACGACTGGGGCAACGGCTATCTGCTGGTGTTCACCGACAGAAACGACACCTACCTCAGCTCGTACACAGGCATGCCTCAGACCAAGGCCGTCGCGCCTTTCAAGGCTCCTCTCGACGAGACGAAGATCCAGATTACCTGGCTCGATTACACCGATGAGTGGGGCAACCGTTTCGATGATGGTGAGACGTACAGCCTTACCTATCCGGAGGTTTACATCCCTGAGGACGCTTTCTATGTGCCTCTCGAAGTGGGTGGCAACCCTATTCCTTACAGCGATTTCGTGTGTCGTCTTGAGTCTACAATAGGCATCTACGGCACCGGCCTGATCGACGCCATCCCTGATGACTCGTTGAAGGCTCAGTATCAGAAGGAGTTCAACGACGGTTACATGCAGAACGGCATCAACCCTGCGATGTGGGCTGGCAACGACTGGGCTCCGACAGGCTTGTATGGCAACACCAACCACCCGAAGCGTTACACCTACGCCCTCACACGTGGTCCGTTGCAGGATGCCCCAGGTGCCAACGCCATCTGGAACATCACCAATGTGACACATCGCACCAAGATGGGTCATTACATGACAGGTGCTTACGCCTTGAAAGCCTCGCAAGACCCTGATGTTCAAGCGGAGTTCTATAGCTATTTCCCACAGTACAACCTTACGGGAAATGTGGAAAACGACATCTACAACTACCTCATGATGAACGACCAAATTCCTGATTCGATGAAGGTCCCTGAGATGAAAGACGAAGACTACGTCAACTTCATGGTGTGGCATCGTGGCTTGGCTGTCCCGGCAGCCCGCAACCTCGATGACCCTGAGGTGCAGCGTGGTCGTGAGCTCTTCACCAGCTTAGGCTGTGCCTACTGCCACCGTCCGTCGTGGGAGACAGGCGACGACATCTTCACCGACCCGGCAGGTTTCTTTGAGACTGCCGACGCACGTCTGCCGCGTTATCCACACCAGAAGATATGGCCTTACAGCGACTACATCCAGCATAAGCTCCACATGGAGAACGACATACGCACAGGATGGTGCCGCACCACGCCTCTCTGGGGTCGCGGGCTCTCGGCGATATGCACGGGCTCAAGCGACAGGCTGCATGACTGCCGTGCACAGACCGTAATCGAGGCCATCATGTGGCACGGTAACATACAGAGCGATGCACGACGCACAGTGGAGAAATTCCGCGAGCTGTCGAAAGCCGACAGAGACGCCGTCGTGAAATTTATTGAAGCGATTTAAATAAAAAAACATTAATTTTGCGGATTCGCAGAGACGCGCCAAGGCGCGTCTCTGCGAACCGTAACATTCATTTAAAACATTGGCTCAATGAAAAACAACAAAACATCCTTGACAATCTGGATTTTAACCATTATCGTATTGACTATCAGCACATTAGTAAAAACACCGTTTTACGACAAATGGTGGTTTGTGGCACTTCTTTTCGTGTTCGCAGCAATGTTTCTTATCAACATTTTTAAAGAAAAAATCTGGAAAAATCCAGCGCTCTTCGGTGTTCACGTTTCAATCCTGCTGATACTTCTCGGAGGCTTCCTTACTTTTACCACAAGCCAAAACGGAAACGTACATCTTACTGAAAATGAGCCTGTTAACACCTTTTCAGTCGGTGAAAACCAAGTCCAAATGCCATTTTATGTAAACCTGAAAAAATTTGATGTCGTCTATTATCCAGGCACCATGTCGCACGCCGATTACGTGTCGTATGTGGAGCTTTCCGATAACGGCAACATCCTCAAAGAAGATAAAATTTCGATGAATAACATCTTGAAATACAACAGCTTCCGTTTCTTCAACGAAGACTTCGACGAAGACCTGAAAGGCTGCACCCTCACCGTACAGCACGACCCCTGGGGCATACTTGTCACCTATATCGGCTATGTTTTATTCATAATTTCGATGCTCGTCATTTTTGTTAAAAAAATAACGAAAAAATCTGCGTCCAAATCAATGCGAGGTGTTTTTATCTTATTGATAATGATGACGATAGGCTCTGTTGCCAATGCTGGTGAGCTCAAGACTTTACCTAAAGACGTGGCTGCCGAGTTGGGTGATATTTACATCTACAACAGCGGCAGAATCGCCCCGATGCAGACCTTCGCGAAGGATTTCGCCTGCAAGCTGTACGGCAAACCGACGTACCAAGGCTACACCTCGGAGCAGGTCCTTGCCGGCTGGATGTTCTACCCGACATATTGGAAAGGCACAGAGCGTCAGAAGAGTAAGCGCGACGAGATAAAACATCTGGTGGAGTCATTCCAGACGGGTGCGATGACGAAGATTTTCCCTTGCCAGATGCCCGACGGCACCGTGAAATGGTTCAGTCCTAACGACAACCTTCCGGAAAACCTGAGCGAAGACGAGTGGGTGTTTGTCAGAAAATCAATGAGTTACCTCAACGAACTTGTTGTCAAACAAGACTATGTGGCATTTGCCGAGACACTTCAAAAAATCAAGGCATACCAGAAGAAAAACGCTGTCGCCGCCGATGGAACCACCTCGCTGCCGTCGGATTTCCGCTTTAAAACGGAGAAAATCTACAACAGCTGGTCGAAATACAATTACGTGGCATATTTCTCGCTGTTTTTCGGAATAGTGTTTTTCGTGCTATATTGTGTTTTCACCGCTATAGGGAGACAAACTCCCAAAACGCTTTCAAGCATCTCATTATCAATAAATTGGATTATCTTTGCCTTTTTGACATTTTTGATAATCTTGCGTTGGATTGTGGCAGGACACATCCCGTTGGCGAGAAGCGCTGAGACGCAGCATTTCATGGCGTGGGTGTCGCTGCTCATCGCGGGTGTCATGGCCTTGAAGCAAAACAGCAGAGTCAACACCGTGGCTACCGGCCTGATTGTCAGCGGCTTGATGATGCTTGTCTCGGTGATGAGCTCGGCGAACCCGAAAATCACTCCTTTGATGCCGGTGCTCTCGTCGCCGTTGCTCGGACTGCATGTAGCAATCATCATGGTGGCATACGCCTTGCTCGCCTTCATGTTAATCAACGGGTTGGCGGCTGTGATTGTCAGAATCTGCAACAAGAACTCGCAGCTTGAGATAGAGCGTATGGCTGAGGTGTCGCGTGGCATGCTTTTCCCTGCAGTGATGTGTCTCGCCTTCGGCATTATTATAGGCTCGGTGTGGGCAAACATCTCATGGGGCAACTACTGGGCATGGGACCCGAAAGAGACATGGTCGTTGATAACGCTGATGATTTATGCCACGGCGCTGTTTAAAGACATGGCTCCAAGCTTGCAGAAACCTATTAATTTTCACATTTTCAATATATTGGCATTCCTTTCAGTGCTGATGACATACTTTGGAGTCAACTTCCTTGGAGGAATGCACGCTTACGGCAGTTGATTATTGATAGTCAACATAATACCTTAGCTTCAGATTGATTGCATCACCGACGACTTTCACGAGTTGTTCCCACGATGCAATCATTCCTTTTTGTTCGCGATAGTTCACGATTTTCTTCACGTCATCGTATTCAAGATAAGGATGTTTTAGCAAAATCTTGAAAGAATCCGAATTGATTTTCAATTTGTTAGGAATAAAATCGGAATCTATTTTTACATGATCTTTGATTTCTTTGTAGCGAGCAGTATCCATGCGGTAAACCTCCAATAATTGCCCGGTCTCGCAGTATCCGCCGAGTTTCTCGCGGTAATCGACAATCCATTTTGCGAATGATGAACCTATTCCTGGCAATTGTTTCAGCAATGTGGTGTCTGCGGTATTGAGGTCTAGAACAACGTCATTTCGACCGACCGAAGGGAGTGGAGAAATCTCCTTCATTTGAGTGTTTTGGTATGGTTTTTTGGCGGATATTTCTCGATTACCCTCTCGCTTCGCTCGAGGTTTACTCGAAATGACAGGTTTAGTCTTCGCAATCGAATCTGCAGCTTTAATAGAGTCCAAAACCGCCTCTCTTCTCGCGATTATCGAATCCAAATCATGCTTGAAATAATCCTTTTTTGGTGGGTTGTTGATTATTAAGTATTTGGCAATCAATATGATAACAATCATCGAGACGATGGTGATGATTGCAATGCGCTCGCTACGCGAAAAGGTCATAAAACGCTTGAAATTGTCGGTTTTCATAAAATTTGGTTTGAATTATCGTCATTTCGACCGACCGAAGGGAGTGGAGAAATCTCCGACTCATTTGCAGGAGATTTCTCGATTCCGCTTCGCTCCACTCGAAATGACGAGAAGAGTTATTATTTCATAAACTGCGTTATCAAAATTATTGTAATTGCTACTGGTGCAATGAATCTTATGATGAAATACATGATTTTTCTCAATCCCATACTGATGGTGCCGCCGTTGGTATATTCGTCCATGAAATCGGATTTCTTCATCTTCCAACCGATGAATAATATTGTTAACAATCCTCCGATGGTCATCAGGAAATTGGATGATATCATGTCGAGGGCGGAGAAAACGCTAAATCCGAAAATCTTCAATGGGGTGCCGTCGTGCAGACTCTCACTTGAGATGACACAAAGCACAAATGTTGCGATTGCCGAGTAAATAGTGGCTTTTTTACGGCTTAGGTGTAATTCTTCAGTGAGGAACAAAACCGGAGCTTCAAGCAATGAGATGGAGGAGGTGAGTGCCGCTATCGTCAGCAGGAGGAAGAAGATGAGGCAGAAGAAATAACCGCCTGCCATCTTGTCGAACAGCATCGGCAATGTCACGAATGCCAATTCGTTGCCTGCCTCAGGCTGGATGCCGAACGTAAACGCTGCTGGGAAGATCACGATACCGGCCAAGATCGCGATGAGAGTGTCGCTGACGCACACTGCGAATGCGGTGGAGGTGAGGTTGTCGTTTTTCGCGATATAAGAGCCGTAGGTGATCAAAACTCCCATTCCTAAACTCAATGAGAAAAAGGCCTGTCCGAGTGCGTTGATGAGCACCTTACCTGTGATTTTTGAGAAATCCGGCTTCAGGAAAAACCCTATGCCCTCGGCTGCTTTAGGTAATGTCAATGATTTAATTGCTAACACAATCAAAATTCCAAACAGCACCGGCATGAGGATTTTCGAGTATTTCTCGATGCCTTGTTTCACACCTTTTATAATAACAAAAGCGGTGATAAAAATGAAAATGCCTTCGCTGAGGATAGGCTGCCATGTCTCGTTCATCAAGCCGTTGAAATCAGCCAAGATGGTATCCTTATCCAAGCCGTGATAATAGTTGATGATGGATTTGCCCAGCGAGTCGATGGTCCAGCCTGCCACTGTGCAGTAGAAGGCGAGGATGAGGAAAGAGCAAAACACTCCCATGTAACCTATTCCCGACCAGCCTTTTGATGCCGGAGCGAGTGCTTTGAATGCGCCCACAGGGTTCTTACCGGAGCGACGTCCTATGATGAATTCCGACACCATGAGAGGCAATCCCATGAGCAGAACAATGGCAAGATATACGATGAAGAATGCGCCGCCGCCGTTAGCGCCAGCCTCGCAAGGGAAGCGGTAAATATTACCTAATCCGATGGCAGAACCCGCTGCTGCCGCTATAATTCCAAACTTGGAACTGAAACTCTCTTTTGTTTTCATATTTTTTCTTTAATCTTTAAACTGTAAACGGTAGACCTTATTCCTTCTCACCATAAGCGAGGTCGCCGGCATCGCCCAATCCCGGCACGATGTATGCCTTCGCTGTAAGCTCGTCGTCGATGCTGCCGACCCATAGTGTAGCGTCGTATTTCGACAGTTTTTTCTTTACATAATCGACACCTTCAGCACTTGCGATGATTGACACGAGATGAAGTTTTTTCGGTTTCATCTCTCCGTGAAGCAGACCTTCGAGACATTGCACCATCGATGAGCCGGTGGCAAGCATAGGGTCGACGAGAATGAGAACACGACCGTCGATTTTTGCAGCTGAATAGTACTCGATACGAATCTCATAATCCTCGTTTTTGTCATATTTTCTATACGCTGCAATGAAAGCGTTGTCAGCCTTGTCGAAAATGTTCAAAAAGCCTTGGTGCATAGGCACTCCCGCACGCAAGATGGTCGCCAGAACAGGCTGGTCGACGAGTATGTTGGTGTCTTTCTCAGCAAGCGGTGTGGTGACGGTAACCTTTTCATAATCAAGGGTCTTGCTGATTTCATAAGCCATCAGCTCGCCTATACGCTCGAGGTTTTTGCGAAAACGCATCCTGTCGTCTTGAACCTCCACATTTCTCACTTCTGCGACGAAATTATTGATGATACTGTTGAATGCATCAAATTCTACTACTTTTACCATGGTTTGTTAATTTTTATGTTCTTTTAAAATTTTCAATGCAAGTTTTGTCAAGCCTTTCGCCTTGTTGAAACGAATGCCTGTATATGTAGTCTCTTCTCCTCCGAAACCCTTGTAAAATCTGGCTAAGCCGTCGTTGTCAGAGCCTTCGAAATCGAGGATGTTTTGCGTGCCGCTGTATTTTTTAATGACGTAATCGAGCAAAAACGTGAGCCCGTGGTTTTCTTTATTCGACTCATCGGAACCTGAGAAAAGAAACACTATTTTGTTGTGACTCATCATGAAAAATGCTCCTGCAACAATCTGATTGTCAGCGTTTTGAGCACTTAAAACCAAGCATTTGCCATGACTTTTCGCCGTCTCGACGAGATTCAACAGTCTTTCATATTCCGTGTCGCCCCAATGCTTGATGTCTTTCCCTCTGTTTTTTCTGAAAAGCTCAATAATCACTGAAGGTTGTGCATCTTCTACAATTGTCAGGCCTTCTTTTTTCGCTTTCGCGAGATTGCGCTTGGTGTTAGAGTGATAGTTTCCTGCCAAAACACTATATTCAGGGCTTAAATCAAGTTCAATATTGCGATGGTTAAGGCCCTTAACGCCATTAAGGCGGAATTCTGCAAACTCAAATTTATCCGGAATCGCCTCCACAAACTCCTCAATTTTATCTTCTGAAACCTCTTTTTTTGAAAAAACACCAAATTTTTGAGTAAAAAAAGGCTGAAACAGATAATTAATGCCGAATTTCCTGCTTCCAGCGAGCGGCATGACAGCCTCATAATCGTCTTCGACCAAGGCTTCCCAACCAGGATGAACCACGTCGAGATACCATGACCAGGCATAGATCAAGCCGTCGGGACTTTGCGCCAAACATTCGTCCCAACGTTGCTTATCTATCTGATTATGAGTTAAATAGCTTATCATGACTTGTCTAATGCGTAGTCGAGGATTCTTCTATACAGTGCCTTCCAGCCTGTCCAACGTTTTTCGTCGCTGAGCGTCTCGTTGTGCCACAAAAGTATGAATGTTCCGTTCACGTTTTTCACTTCCTGGATGATTCTTGTCGTCTTCTCATAAGCCTCCTCGATGTTAAGGTCGAGGTAGTCGCGCAAGGTGCCGTCCATCACTGCGAACGGATGTATGTTGAGGTTGGTGACGTTATCGTGTTCGAGGTCGAAGAAACGGAAAGTGTCGGCGATGCCGGCGCGGAAGCCTGTCAATGTGGCATAACCCATTGTGTAATCGTCAGTTACGTCGTGGTCGAGCAGAATCTGATAGCTCAAAGGCAGACGAAGTCTGAGGAAATGCTGGCGGCTGATGGTGATTTCACGGTTCAGCACCTTCGAGAGGTTTTCAATCTCAATTCTGACTTTTTCTTTGTTGAGATATGAGTTATATGACGGGTGAATGCCCACTTTCGCATAGTCGCCGAGGCGTTTTATCAGGTTTTGGAAATTAGTGTTTCTCAGCGAGATATTCTTGTCGTTGATGTCGTATTCCCCGCAAAGGATGAAATACAAAGGACGCAGATTCAGCTCTTTCTGCGGCTGAAGCTGGTAGTCGAAAGTGTCAAACGGGTCGTGTATCTTGCCAAAAATGACTTTCCATCTCTTCTTAAACTCTTGAAAATCAAAGTTTAAGATGTCTCTTGCCGACGATGCCAAAGTCCTGAAGATGCCTTTGTTTTTGTAAGCCCAAGCCGCATCGACATCGTAAGTTGGGATGAATGAGAATGTCTTCTTTTTCAGCTGAAGCTCAGGATAAATGGCAGTCAGAATATTGCCAAGTTCCATTGCCCAGATATTGATTAAAGGCTTGTCTAACATATTCATTTTGAATAGGATAGAGTCCTTTGCCTGAAAGCGGTTGTGCTTGTCGTTGATATGCGGCAGGTATTCCTCATAACGTGTCACGAGGTAAAACGAGGCAGCGAAGATGTCGAAAGGAAATATTGACTTGTCGTTATAAACCGGAAAGAATGCCTTAACATCTTTATAATCAATGATTTTCAGTTCTTTCTCAGTGATGTCGTGCTCGAAAAGCAGGCTCGTCGCCTTCTGAAACGGCTCGTTCCAAAACTGGTTGTTGCCGTAATGCATCTTCGGGCCGTTATACGATGCAAAAGTCTCGTTATCGGTCGTTAATTTAAAAGAAATACCAAGTAAGTCTTTGATAATCAAGTCAAAGATATAGTGCAGACGGTTAGTCGTTTTAGGTACTAAAATGAGCATATCCATAATGCAAAATAACGTAGATTTATTTAAAAAAGCAAATTAAATTTCAATTTTTTCTTTCAGACGTATGTCGTCAGACGAGGCGCCGACCATGATGGTGAATTCTCCGGGTTCGAGATTTTCCGTTGGGATAGTAAACGTAATATGTTTAGTTTCATTGGTTAAGATAAAAATACGTTTAAATCCTTTAAGGAGCTTCTCGGCAGGAGTGATGGTGGCATATTCATCGCGAAGATACAACTGTACGACCTCGTCGCCGTGGTAATCGCCAATGTTTTTGACGTCGACGGAGACTTCTATTGTATTATTCAATTTATTGATAATCAAATTGCTATATTCAAATTTTGTGTAACTCAAACCATGACCGAAGCAGAATAGTGGCGTGCTCTCGCATTCGACGTAGTCGTGAGGTTTCGGTTGTGAATAATATATCGGAATCTGGCCTGTGTTGCGTGGCTGCGATATCGGCAAACGTCCGGCAGGGTTTTGGTTCCCGAAGATTATGTCAGCGATGGCGTCGCCACCTCGTGCGCCAGGATAGAATGCTGTCAAAAGTGCGTTGGCGACCTCGTTGGCTGTGTTCTTAAGCAACGGACGACCTTCTATGTAAATGATAATCAAAGGTTTGTGAAGCTTTGCTGTCTCTTTGATAAGGTCTTCTTGCAATCCTGAAAGTTCGAGTGACACACGGTCGTAGCCTTCGCCGCAGTCCATGTCGGAGATGTGGTCGTTGACGACGGCGGCACCTGTCGACTCGTATGAAGTCTTGAAGTCGCGTGCGCTTGAACCTCCGACGACCAAAATGGTGACATCTGCTGATTTTGCAGCCTTTATCGCTGATTCGAAGTCGGCATCATTGGTGTCGCGGATGGAGCAGCCTTTGGAATAGAGGATTTTAGTGTCAGGATTGGCATGTTTTCTTATGCCTTCCAACACTGTTACAATCTTGTCGGGGTCTTGTGGCGCGGTGTAATCGCCTAATTGATTGTATATGTTGTCGGCATTCGGTCCGATGACGGCAATGGATTTCACGTCATGTTTTAATGGCAAAATACCGTCATTTTTCAATAAAACTACGGAATGATGTGCCGCTGCCCACCCCAATTCGCCATCACGGCCGTGTACCTTTATAGTTTTGTACGGATCATCGAACAACCCGATTTCATATTTGAACCGTAAAACTCTGCGAACAGCGTCATCGACGTTTTCGATTGGAACTAAACCTTGTTCGACTGCGGTTTTCAGATATTTTCCATAATTCGAACCGCCGAGATCTATGTCGACACCAGCATTTATTGCCTGTGCGGTGGCATCTAATTGATTTTCAGCGGTGCGATGTGTGCTGTGGAGCGCCCAGATGCTGCCGAGGTCGGAGAACACCACGCCTTTGAACCCCCACTGCTCGCGCAAAACATCTTTTAAGAGCCAACTGTTTGATGTACAAGGCACTCCGTCGATGGCGTTGTATGATGTCATGATGCTTTTTGCACCGTTTTTCACTGCGATTTCAAAGCCGGAAAGGTAATCCGACATCAGATAATTGGGTCCCGTTTGTGCTGCGGCGCCGTTATGTCCGCCTTCCGGGATGCCGTACGCTGCAAAATGTTTCACTGTCGCCCCGACATGTTCCTGCATCCCACGTATCATGGCGCTGCCTAGCGTCCCCGAAAGATACGGGTCCTCGCCGAATGTCTCTTCCACTCTCGACCAGCGCGGGTCGCGTGCGATGTCGAGCACCGGACCGTATCCGAACCGAGCGCCTCTGCTGTAAGCTTCCAAGCCTATCGCGTCACCTAATGAATACAACAACTCCTCGTCCCAAGTCGCCGCCATTCCAAGTCCCGTCGGATACACGGAGGCACCCACAGCCATCAAGCCATGCGGACACTCTTCGGCAAAATAAATCGGAATACCGAGGCGCGTGTTTTCCACAGCATATCGCTGCATCTCCTTGAAAATCAACCTTGACTTATTAGCGCCAGGTCCTGTCTTAAGTGTCTTCTGCGACCATGGGTCGGCACGAAAAACGGCCCAGAAACCTCCAACAGGCAAGGTGTCGATGAGGTTTTTGTACGATTCGTCGTCATAAAGATTAAAGCCTATCGGACAACACAGCTGCCCGATTTTTTCTGTTAAAGTCATCTGACTCAATAAGTTATCAACCTTTATGTCGATATCATCTTTCTTTGATGTCGAGCACGACACCAAGAGAAACAGCGCAATGATTATGTAGAATTTCGTTTTCATACTACAAAAGTACAAAGAAATCAATATGAATTGTTATTTTTTTGAAAAATTTGCACCTTATTTATAAAAAAAATGTACCTTTGCAGACTTTTATGAATAATCATTAAAATTTTATAAAATGAAAAAACTAACCTTATTAGTACTTCTGTCAGTTATGAGCTTAATCACTTTCGCTCAGACAGTTGAGAAAACCTATCATTTTGATAATCCGAAGGTTACAGAGCTTCGCGGATATCAACAAATCAGCTTTGACGGCTGTTTGCAGACCGCTGTGGCTGGAAATCCTTCATTGCCTTACCAGTCGGTGAGCCTGTTGCTGCCACAAGGTACTGAAGCAGAGTCGGTTGAAGTGGAACTCTCTGATTTTCAAGAAATTGAAAGCAGTTTAAACCTTTTCCCATATCAGCCTTCAAGAACAATTGGAGATAATGAAAAGAAAGATTTGGTTGTCAATGAGGCAATTTATGCGTCAAAAAGCGTGTATCCTGTTGAAAATCATGGTGTTGTGACCACACAATACAAGAACGGCTATGGTTTCGCATTCACCTCATTCACTCCTGTAAAATATATCCCTTCGGAAGGCAAGGTGATGTATGCCAAAACAGCGAATGTGCGCGTAAACGTTAAAGCTTCCAGAGCCGACAACAGCGCAAATCTCTGGGGAACACAAGAGATTAAAAACAGCGTGAAACGTCTCGCTCAGAACCCTGAGATGGTTGAAAACTATGAGACAAGAGGTCGTGAAGTGACAGCTTACGATGTTTTGATCATCACAAGCTCAGAATTTGTCGATGCTTACAGCGAGTATTGTAACTATTACAACTCAATCGGTTTGCGTAACAGAATCGCTTTAGTATCAGATATTTACGCTAATATGACCGGCAATGACAACCAGGATAAGATTCGTAACTACATCATTCAGGAATATCAGAACAACGGTATTTTGATGGTTGTTTTGGGTGGCGACATCAATATTGTCCCTTACCGTGGATTCTATTGCTATGTGACATCTGGTGGTGGTGACAAGGAAAGCAACAACATCCCGGCAGACCTTTATTATTCGGGTCTCGACGGCACTTGGAATGACAATGGCAACAACCGTTACGGTGAGCCGGGTGAGGACGACCTTCTTCCGGAAGTCGGCATCAGCCGTATGTCGTTTAAGACAGTTGCGGATCTCCAAAACATGATTCACAAGACCTTGTCATATCAGCAGACCCCAGTTCTGGGCGAGTTCCAGAAGGTGATTTTGGCTGGTGAGCATCTCTATGACAACCCGACATCAAACGGTTCGGATTATCTCGAACTTCTTATCGGTTTGCATGATGATAATGGATATACAACATTAGGTTATCCTGAGAGTTATGACTTTACCAAGCTTTATGAAGAAGAAGGCAACTGGAGCGGTTCATTGCTGAAACAGGCTATCAATGCAGGTACAAGCTATGTCCACCATGACGGTCACGCCAACTCGACATACGTTGCTGGATGGTATGGCGTTTCAAACAGCGATTTTCCTGGTGCCAACGGTGTTAACCACAACTACACATTCTTCCATTCACAAGGCTGCGACTGCGGTGCTTTCGATGAAGATTGCATCCTCGAGAAGATGGTGAAGATTGAGAATTTTGCTGTAGCTGTCATCGGAAACTCACGTTACGGCTGGTTTAACGAAGGTCAGACCGAAGGTCCTGGCGCACACCTCGAGAGAGAGATGACCGACGCTCAGTGGAACGACCGTCTGGGATGTCTCAGTATGGCACACTCTGAGGGCAAATGCATGACAGCACCATGGGTGACAGCTCCTGGACAATGGGAAGAAGGCGCTTTGCGTTGGAACTTCTACGATATGAACATCCTCGGTGACGGTGTAGTCAACGTGTGGCTTGATGAGCCTTACACAGCAACAGTTAATGCTCCTGGACAGCTTGTCGTCGGCTCTCAGTCAGTTGAGGTGACAGTTACCGACCCTAACGGCAACGGCTTGAAGAACTTCCGCTGCCTCATTTATATGGATGACGAAGTCGTCGCAATGGGTGTCACCGACGAAAACGGTGTCGCAGAAATCGCATTCGAAGGCGGACTCCAGAACGTTGGCACAATGATTATGAAAGTCTATGGCGTGAGCTCATATCCTCAGAATGTCGAGATGATGGCAGTGCCAAGCAACACTCCATACGTGGTGTATGAGAGCTACACCTTGAACGGCGGCTCACAGATTGAATTCGATGGCAACTATTCGTTCAATATGGTTATGACTAATGTCGGAAGTGTCAGCGCAAGCAATGTGACAGCGACAATTTCATGCGACAGCGAATATGTGACATTTAATGAGACATCGGCAACGGTCGGCAATGTGGCAGGCAACCAGAGCACGACACTCGAAAATGCCTTCGCTTTCACAGTGAGCGACAATGTGCCTAACAACACCAGCGTACGTTTCAACATCGTTTGCACCGATGGCACTGAGACATGGGAGAGCCATTTCAACGCAAAAATCTATGCTCCTAAATTTGAACTGGTTAGCGCAGTGCTCGAGACATCTTCAGGCTCATACCTGAACCCTGGCGACAGCGGCACAGTGCATTTCGTTTTGAGAAACAACGGCGATGCAGCGTTACCTTCAGCAACATTCACGGTTTTCAACTCACACGATGTGATTACAATCCCTACTCAGGAATGGCAATATGGTGTCATAGCAGCAGGCGAGGAGTTTACAGCAGATATGGCATTTGCTTTGAGAGAGAGCGCAGTGATAGGTAATATGTATGAGCTGTTTTATGCTGCATATTATGGTAATTATACGCTTGAAGACTCATATTATATTTCTGTCGGTCAGTCGATGGAAGGCTTTGAGACCGGCGACTTCAGCGCATTCGATTGGCACAGCGTCAGCCCTGTTTACGCCTGGACTGTGGTGACTGAAAATCCTTACGAAGGAATGTATTGCGCCAAATCATCAGGTATTTCTGACAGCGAGACAACAGCCTTGTATATTACAATTGAAATCGGAATGGAAAGTGAGGTGAGTTTCTATTATAAGGTGTCGTCTGAAAGTAACTGGGATAAGCTGTATTTCAAGGTCGATGGAATAGAGGTGACCAACTGGTCGGGCGAGATCGCATGGACAAAGTTCTCACATAACTTGACTCCAGGTTCTCATGAACTTAGATGGGAATATAGCAAGGATAGCTCAGTGTCAAGTGGCAGCGACTGCGCATGGCTCGACAACGTAGTATTCCCGGCAGCTACAATAATCACTGGTGTTTATGAAGTCATCGAGAAGAACGATGTCGCAGTTTATCCTAACCCAATGAGCGACGTCTTGAATATCCAACTCGGTGACAATCAGTTGAATGTTGAGATTTTCAACAGCCTCGGACAGGTTGTGAGACGTTATGATAATGTGTCAGGTGACATGCAAATCAATGTGGCTGACATGGAAGCAGGAATCTATTTCGTGAAGATTGACGGTGAAGTCACGAAGGTGATTAAGAGATAAATAGCCTTAATCACATTAAAGCGGCAACCCTAAAGGCTTTAAAGCCATTAATGGCATTAAGGTCTTTAAGGCTGCCGCTTAATTTTTTAAGGTCTTTATCCTCTGTAGCAAATAACCGAAATCAAAATATAGAAAAGGAAAACAAACGGCAACGCCACCAGTTTCAGGATTATGAAAGCGACGATGGCGAAAATCACCACGAAATAGCGCAGGATGTTTTCTTTAAACCGTAAACTCTTGATTTTAAAAGAGAAGAACGGTACCTCGCTGATCATCAGCCAGCTGAAGATGGCAACGGTGGCGAGCAAAAAATATGGGTTTACAATAAAATTATAAAGAGCGCTCTCTGTTGAGATACACGAAAGCATCAGAGGCAGCGAAGCGATGAAAAGGCCTACTGCAGGCACCGGAAGTCCGATGAACGACGTGCTCTGACGTGTGTCGATATTGAATTTCGCAAGACGCACAGCAGCAAATGCCGCCAAGATGAACGCCAGCATAGGGAAGACGTTGACGTCGGCAACTATCCAGCTGATGCCGGTTTTACTCAGAAGCATGGCAATGATAAACGACGGCGCCACTCCGAAAGAGACGACATCCGACAAGGAGTCGAGCTCGCCTCCGATGGGCGATTTCGCATTGAGCATACGTGCTGCAAAGCCGTCGAAGAAATCAAAGATGGCAGCGACAAAAATCATCGCTGCAGCACCTAAAACATGATTCTGACAGAGTAAAAGTATTGACACACAGCCGCTTAACAGATTGCAGCATGTGATGGTGTTCGGTATGTGCTTGACTATCGACATGACTCAAATTTTTGCAAAAATAATAATTTTTTATTTCTGACGATAAGAATTTGGGGTGCAGCCGGTGTGAGCCTTGAAATATTTGTAGAAAAACGACTGGTTAGGGAAATTGAGCTGGTCGGCTATCTCTTTGATACTCAAATCGGTATGACGCAGAAGATGCTGGGCCTCAAGTATCACATATTTATTGATGATCTCAGGCGCCGAGAAACCGCTCACGCTTTTTACGATTTGCGAGAGATATTTCGGCGTGATGCACAACCTGTCGGCATAAAAACTGACCATACGCTCCTTATTATGATATCTCTCAACGAGTTTGATGAAGCTTTCAAACACTCGTTTATGTCTTGTCGAAGGTGTTTTTTCTTCAGCATCGGCTTCAGCATCGAGACGTTTTTTCAGCATGCCGCCGATGAGATAAAACACCGAAGTGAGCAGATAACCGACACTGACATTGCGATACTCCGAGTCGATATTTAAAACATTATCAACGAGTTTGAAATACTCTGTCGCAATTTTGACCTCTTCGGGAGTCGTCGTCATGATTGGGCTTTTCAGCATATTGATGGCATCGATGAATATCTTGTCAAGTTCGGTGCTTAATGCTGTCATATATTTCGGCGATACAGCGATAATTGTCAGCTCGACAAGTTCGTCTTCGCGGTTTACAGGCTGCAGCTGAATAATATTATTCGGAAGGTTTATCACAAGCATTCCGTCATGAATCTCATATTCCGTGAGGTTAATGGTGCATTTGAAATGTCCTTTTCGGCAATACGCCGCCACAAAACCGTCGATGCGGCTAGGAAACTTCAGCATCTCCCAGTCGACATTGTTGTTCTGTCGCGCAAATATGAAATCATCACCAATGCTTATGATGTCGTCCTTTAAGAACAACTCTTTAACTTTCGATAGGGTGAACCTGTTATACGATCTATTATCCATTTCGAAATATTTTCGACAAAAGTACACTATTTTTATGATATGATGTTAATATATTTGCAAAAATTCGACCTTTAGATATATTTTAGTCAAAAATTGACCTTTACTGGCATTAAAAAGTGTTGTTATTTTGCACCCTCATTTCGAACAGAACGAAGTGGAGTTTAGAATTACTTTTTTAACATTTGCAATCGACTGATTTTGTTATTGCATTCTATATTATTTCACTTCATTCGAGATGAAGAAATTAATGAATAATAAATGATAAAAATATAAAACAATGCAAATTAAAAGATTGAAATTGGTGATTTTGACCGTGATTTTGGCGGTTGTCTCTCCTATGATGGCGCAGCAGGTGCTGTCGTTGCAGAACTGTCGTGACATGGCGATGGAGAACAATAAGAATCTCAAGATCTCGCAGGAGAAGGTCAACATGGCGAATTACGACAAGAAAATCGCCGCATCGAACTATTTTCCGTCGATTTCGGTGCAGGGTACTTACATGCACAACGAGAAACAGATTCAGCTGTTGAGCGACGACAAGCTTAACGCCATAAGCACTGTCGGAACTTCGCTGCAAAACGGCGTGAACGGCTACATCGACCCGGTCATCCAGAATCTGATGGATAACCCGTTGATGTATCAGATAATCATGAACAGCCCACAGCTGCAGTCGTTGATCAACAACCTGCATCATATCGGGGCTTTTGAGACTATCGACGCCATCGGGCAGGAGATAAGCAAAAACTTCATCCTTGACACTCGTAACGTGTATGCGGGTATGATCACTGTGATGGAGCCTGTGTACGCCGGCGGTAAGATCCGCGCTTACAACAAGATGGCACGTTACGCTCAGGATCTCGCACAGATGCAGCTCACCACCGAGCAGCAGGAAATCGTTGTGGCGACAGACAAGGCCTATTGGCAAATCGTCTCGTTGGCTAACAAGCAGAAACTCACCGAGAACTATGTGGATCTGCTCCGTACCATGTCGGACAACGTCGACAAACTCGTGAACGAGGGCATGGCAACCAATGCTGACAGACTTTCCGTCAAGGTGAAACTCAACGACGCAGAGCTGTCATTGATAAGAGTGCAGAACGGTGTGGCGCTTTCCAAGATGCTCCTTTGCCAGAGCTGCGGACTGCCTCTCGACACTGAGATAGTGTTGGAAGACGAGAACCTCGACGATGTGGCGGTGCCGGCTTATACCAATGAATATACCGAAGAGGACATCATGAACAACAGACCTGAGCTCCAGAGTCTTACCCTCGCCACTAAGATTTACGACAAGAAAGTGAACATCGCACGTGCCGAGTTCTTGCCAACAGTAGCTTTGTATGGCAACTACATAGTGACCAACCCTTCGATGTTCAACGGTTTCGAGACCGAGTTCCGCGGATTCTATAACTTCGGCGTGGTCGCAAGAGTGCCGATATTCCATTTCGGCGAAGGCTACAACAAAATTCGCAAAGCGAAGTCTGAGGCGATGATAACACAACTCAAGTTGGAAGACACCAAAGAGCTCGTGATGTTGCAGGTCAGCCAGTTTGAAAAACAAATCAAAGAGGCTGAGCAGCGTCTGCAGATGACCACCGAGAAGATGTCGGATGCTGAGGAAAACCTGCGTATGGCGACGGTCGGCTTCAACGAGGGTATGATTCCTTCATCGACACTCGAGGCCGCTCAGACATCGTGGATGCAGGCTCATTCAGAATATATCGACGCAAAAATCGATGTCATAATGGCAAATACATATTTACAGAAATCAATAGGGGTTTTGAATTAGTTTAATAGCTTAATAGTTTAATAGTTTAATAGGTTTAAGATTATGGCAACAGAGAGAACACAGAGAATCAACACTATTATCTCATTGACGGTGTTGGGTATTGTTATAGCCATCGTTTGTGTCATAGGCTCAATAACATACGGCAAGACAAACGAGATTATGCAGGGTCAGATGGAAGTCACGGAGTACCGTGTGTCATCGAAAGTCCCTGGCAGAATCTTGGAATTCAGAGTTAAAGAAGGACAGATGGTGAAGGCTGGCGATACTTTGGCAATCATCGAAGCTCCTGAGGTAAAGGCTAAGAAAGCACAGGCTGAGGCTGTGAAGACGGCTGCTGTGGCATTGAACGACAAGGCTGAGGCAGGTGCCCGCGAGGAACAGATCCAGGGCGCTTACGAGCTGTGGCAGAAAGCCATCGTGAACCGCGACATCTGGGAGAAATCGTTCAAACGTGTATCGAATCTTTTCAAGGAAGGCGTCGTGAGCGAACAGAAATATGATGAGACCAAAGCTCAATACGATGCCGCCGTCGCCACCGAAAAAGCCGCTAAGTCACAATACGACATGGCTGTGAAAGGTGCTCAGAAACAAGATAAAGAGATGGCTGCCGCTAAGGTCGAACAGGCTAAAGGCGTCGTCGAAGAAGTCGACTCATACATCCATGAGACTATCTTGCTCGCCTACGCTGACGGCGAGGTCACCGACATCTTCCCGCATATCGGAGAGCTCGTCGGCACTGGCGCTCCTATCATGAACATCGCTATGATGGACGACATGTGGGCTACATTCAATGTACGTGAGGACCATCTCAGCAATATGCCTCTCGGAAGCCGTTTCACCGCTGAGTTCCCTGCATTGGGCGGCACAAGCGTCATCATGGAAGTCAACTATATGAAAGACCGTGGCGACTATGCTGCATGGAAAGCTACAAAACAGACCGGACAATATGACCTCAAGACCTTCGAGGTGCGTGCAGTGCCGGTGTCTGCTGTCCCTGGCTTGAGACCAGGCATGACTGTGGTTTACAGAATTGGCGAAGATAGAAAATGAAGGGACTACAACAGATAGTGGCTATCGCGAAACGTGAGCAGAAGAGAATGCTTCAGCGTGGAATCTATACGTTCTGTATGGTCATCGCGCCTGTCGTGGCGTTCCTTTTCTTCACCACGCTGATGGGCGAAGGACTGCCCGCTGAACTGCCTGCTGGCGTCGTCGATGAGGATAACACCGCCACCACACGTGAGGTCATCCGTAACCTTGACGCATTCCAGCAGACCAACATCATTGAGCATTATCCTGATGTTGCCTCAGCGCGAAAAGCTATGCAAAGAGGAAAGATTTACTCTTTCTATTATATCCCGAAGGGTACTACGCAGCTCGCCATCTCCGGCAAGCAGCCAACGGTGTCGTTCTACACCGCTGCATCGTATCTCATCCCGGGCTCACTGGAATATCGCGACATGAAAATGATGTCGGAATATGCCTCGGGAGCCGTCGGACGTGCCACGTTGTACGCTAAAGGATATACCGAAGACCAGGCTATGGCAGTGCTGCAGCCGATAAAGATGGAGATGCACGCCGTCAACAACCCGGGTCTGAACTACTCGATTTACCTCTGTAACACCATCCTTCCGGGAATCTTGATGCTGCTCATCATGCAGGTCTCGATTTACTCTATCTATGTAGAGCTTAAGGAAGAGACGTCAAAGGAATGGCTTGCCATGGCTGACAACGATATCGTCAAGGCATTGTTAGGCAAGCTGTTGCCACAGATTGTGACATGGTCTTTGATGGGTTTGTTCTGCTTGCTTATTCTGTATGGAGTATGGCATTTCCCGTTGCATAGCGGCATCTGGCCGATGATTCTGAACATGTTCTTGCTCATCAACGCCTCGCTGGCGCTCGGCGTTTTCTTCTGCGGAGCCTTGCCGTCGTTGCGTTGGGCATTGAGTCTCGCCACCCTCTGGGGCGTGCTCTCGTTCCCAATATCAGGATTCTCGTTCCCGCAGATGTCGTTCCCGGCACCTCTCAGAGGCCTGTCGTGGCTCTTCCCGCTGCGTCATTACTTCCTGATATATGTCGACCAGGCACTCAACGGACTGCCGCTGTACTATTCGTGGCTTAACATCGCCATCCAGATAGCGTTCTGGGCATTGCCGATATTGGTCTTGGGACGTTTGAAGAAATTCTTGTTAGAATACCATTATACGCATTAATATGATGAAAATGAAATGGTTGAAAAATATGATTGAGGTGTGGACGTATGCCATGAAAAACACCTTGTTCGACGAAGGCGTCGTGGTCTTCTTCGTCATCGTGCCTCTGTTATACCCACTTCTCTATGCATATCTTTATAATAATGAAAGTGTCAGGGAGGTGCCTACTGTCGTCGTCGACAACAGCCATTCACAGCTGAGCCGCGAGTTTACACGTCGTGTAGATGCTACAGCCGACGTGCAGATCGTGTCGCACTGCCAGGATATGGAGGAAGCCAAGAAGATGATTCATCATCGTGACGCTTACTGCCTTATTTATATCCCGAAAGACTTCGCAAAAGACGTGGCAGAACATCGCCAGACCGTTGTGGAACTGTATTCCGACATGAGCGGAATCCTTTACTATAAAGCCGTATATAGCAGTTGCACCGAGGTCTCGTTGGAAATGAACAAAGAGATTAAGGCCCAGCTGATACCTGGAGCTACCGAACAGCAGATTTCGGCATTCCAGTATCCTATCGAATACAAATATGTCCCGATGTTTAACACCCAGAGCGGCTTTGCCACCTTCCTCATCCCAGCCATCCTGATGATGATTATCCAGCAGACGATGGTGCTCGGCGTTGGCATGATGGCGGGCGAGGAACGTGAGAAGGTGCGCAAACACATCGCATCGCCATATGTCATCGGGAAAAAACCTATCGAGATGCTTATTGGCAAGTCGACGGTCATCTTCACCATCTACGCCATTATATCCGTGTATCTGGTGTGTATAGTGCCTTATCTGTTCGACCTTGTCCATATCTGGCATTGGCAGACGCTGCTGGCATTCATGGTGCCGTTCATCACATCATGCGTGTTCTTCAGCATCGCGCTGTCGTCTATAGCGCACGACAGAGAATCGTTCATTATCATGTTCGTGTTCATCTCGATACCTTTGCTTTTCGCCAGTGGCATCTCTTGGCCTTCAAGCAATATCCCTATCTTCTGGAAAGGCTTCTCCTGGCTCTTCCCGTCAACATTCGGAGTCAACGGATTCGTGAGAATCACCGAAATGGGAGCAACGCTGGCAGATGTGCAGCATGAACTGAATATATTGTGGATACAGACAATTGTATATTTCATAATCTCTTATATTGTTTATAAGAGAACTTATGGAAAACAATTGTGGGCGTAATCTCACACTTTTGTCGGAGATTTATTCATTTCGTTTCACTTCTGCCGAAATGACGATTTTTTTTGCAAACATTAAACAATAATTCCTATTTTTGCATTTTATATTATGTGCAAATTATGTGGAATAAAATAGCCGATTATATTTTAAAACATCGCGTTTTAAATCTTATAATAACTTCTATCTTATTGATATTCTTAGGATTGGAGGCGTTGAAAGTGAAGATGGGGCATAACATCGCCAACACCCTTCCGGAAAACGACTCCACCATGGTGGTGTATCGCCAATTCCTTGATAAATATGGCGAAGACGGACGTGCTGTCTTCATCGGAATGTGCGATGAGCATCTTTTCGACTTGGATCATTTTCAAGATTATTACGACCTTAACGAGAATATAAGAGCAATCAACGGAGTGTCAGAATGTCTCTCTGTGACAAGGGTTTTCAATCTCGTAAAGAACGACAGCGTCAAGAAATTCAACCTCGTGCAGGTGGTTAACCGCCGTCCCGAAACGCAGGCTGAAGTCGATTCGATAAGAGATGTGATAGAAAGTCTCGCGATGTATGACGGGCTGCTTTTTAACTCCGAGAAGCATTCCACGATGATGCTCGTCACCCTTGATGGCGCCCATGCCAACAAATCGGCGCGAAAGTTTGTGGTTGCTGATATGACAGCCATCCTAAACGCTTATGGCGATGCTCACGGCATTGAGATGCATGTCTCCGGAATGCCTTACATCCGTGAGATTACCACGCAGAAGATGGTGAAGGAGATTGTAGGGTTTACCGCTCTCTCAATCTTGGTGGCGGGACTCATTCTGTTCCTCTTCTTCCGCTCATGGCGTCCGCTGGTGTCGGTGGTCTCAATCGTTTTATTCTCAGTGGTTTACATGTTCGGAATCATGGTGTTGCTCGGCTATGAGGTCACCATCCTGACAGGCGTTTTGCCACCTTTATTAATTATAATAGGGGTGGAGAACTCCATTTTCATGCTTAACAAATATCATCGCGAATATGATGCTTGCCACGACAAGATGCAGGCTTTGAAAAACGTGATTGTGCGTATCGGACTTGCCAATTTACTGACAAACATGACTACGGCGGTGAGTTTTGCCTCGTTCATCATCACGAGAAACGCACTTCTGGTGCCTTTCGGAATACTCGCCAGCGTCTGTATCATGCTGACCTACATCCTTACGATGGTGCTTCTGCCTACTTTCTTCAGCTATCAGAAAAAACCTGAAGGCAAGAGCGTCAACTATATGAACAGCCCGCGAATCAATTATATCATGGACAAGGTCTCGACCTTTGTTCTGAGTAAGAAACGTATTATTTATGCTGTTCTTGCTGTGCTTTTGATCATTTGCGGCATTGGCGCTGTGAGGATTTCCACCTCAGGTCGTGTTGTCGATGACATAGCGAAGAGCGACAAACTCTACAAAGACATCATGTTTTTCGAGGAGAACGTGGGTGGTGTGATGCCTTTCGAGATCTCCATCGACACACGTAAGCCTAAAGGTATCATGAACGCTGCTTTCGTGCGTAAAGTGCAGCAGCTTGAAGACACTCTGGCGCTTTATCCAGAGTTTAGCGAGCCTCTGAGCATCGCCGAGGTCGTGAAGTTCGCGCGACAAGGCTTCTACAACGGCAAACGCAATCAGTTTAAGATTCCGAGCAACAACGAGTTCGGTTTCATCATGAAATACATGCCTGAAACCAAGGGCGGCGAAATGCCTGACATAGTCACACAGTACATGGACAAAGAGATGCAATGCACACGTGTGTCGGTGCAGATGGCAAACGTCACCACACCTGAAATCGATGCTATCAGCAAGTCGCTGCGGCCGAAAATCGACAAGATATTCCCTAAGGATAAATACGACGTGGTGATGACAGGCAGCGCTATGGTGACATTGCAAGGCACCAACTATCTGATTGTCAACCTGTCGCACTCGCTCTTGCTTGCGTTCATCGTCATCGCCTTGTTGATGGCGGTAACATTCCATAAATTCAAGATGGTGGTTATCTCGCTGGTGCCAAACATTATCCCGTTGTTGTTTACCGCTGGCGTGATGGGTTATTGCGGCATCCCGCTGAAGATGTCGACGATATTGGTGTTCAGCGTCGCGCTCGGTATCAGCGTTGACAACACAATCCATTATCTTGCAAGATACCGTCTGCAGATGAAGGTGAACAACAACGATATCAAAAAATCGGTGATGGCTGCGATATTAGAGACTGGCCCGAGCATGATTTATTCGGCGAGCATCCTCATCTGCGGCTTCCTCATCTTCTCATTCTCGTCGTTCGGCGGCACGAAGATCGTGGGCTTCTTGGTACCGTTTACCTTGCTCATCGCATTGATAACCAATATCTTGGTGTTACCAGCTTTAGTTTTGACATTTTATAGAAAAAAGATATGACATCTGTTGAGAATATTCAGAATCTGATAACTCAGTTTATTGAGAATCAGGATTTTATGGGGACTCCGAGCGAGTTGTACGCTCCCATCGAGTACACTATGAGCCAGAAGGGCAAACGTATGCGTCCGACTTTGGCGTTGCTCTCGTGCGAGATGTTTGGCGGCGACATCAATGAATGCCTGACACCGGCAGTGGCTGCTGAGATTTTCCATAACTTCACTCTCATTCACGATGATATCATGGACGAGGCACCGCTTCGCCGTGGCTTGGAGACTGTTTATCATAAATGGAATTCCAATATCGCATTGCTTTCGGGCGACACCATGCTTATCAAGGCATTTCAATATGCGCTGAGTACCAACAAAGCCTATTCTCAGAAGGTTTTGACAGAGCTCTGCAAGGTGGCGATGGAGGTGTGCGAAGGTCAGCAATATGACTTGAATTTTGAGACTCGCGACGATGTCACTCTCGATGAATATATCGAGATGATTCGCCTGAAAACCGCTGTTTTACTTGGCTCAGTCTTGAAAATAGGAGCTATCGTGGCAGGTGCGAGCGAGGAGAATATGCAGAAGGTCTATGATTTCGGTATCGACCTCGGCATAGCGTTCCAGCTTCAAGATGATTTGTTCGACTGCTACGGTGACGTGAAGGTTTTCGGCAAGATGCCTGGTGGCGATATCGCCGACAACAAGAAGACATATCTCTATCTTAAAGCCCTCGAGCTGGCTTCCGCAGAAGATAAAAAACGCTTGGAAGGCTATTTTGCTATGCCTAAGGGCCGCGATGAGAAGAAACAGCAGGCGGTTTTGGACATTTTCGAGAAATACAACGTTCGCGAAATCGTCAACGGCGTAATGACGGATTATTACAACAATTCTCTCAAACACCTTGACAGCATTGATGTTCCGGAAGAGAAGAAATCAGTTTTAAGAAACTACGCTGATTACCTTTATAATAGGATTAAATAAAAAATTATTCTATTTTTTTTCCATCATATTGATTTTCTTTGTAATTTTGCGCCCGAAAAAATGGATAGACAACCCATGACATACGGTTTTCCGGCTGTAAGAACGCTCAATGCAACGTTTAATGGAATCGGAATAATTCGTGGGG
>Ga0129307_1001156_pt1 | contig 31048 bp, 27 predicted proteins | sample P1105metagenome_FD_94437 | JGI IMG/M metagenome (GOLD analysis project Ga0129307, IMG submission 94437) | Capybara group fecal microbial communities from Wisconsin, USA - P1105 metagenome | ecosystem: Host-associated > Mammals > Digestive system > Large intestine > Fecal | place: USA: Wisconsin...
CACGGAGAATGGTCTTCCGGCTCAAAAATCACTTTGTCATCATCTTTTGTGACGAAAATCGCAGGATATGCCCAGTATTCGTTTTTGTAAACCGTGAGAATTTTATTTTGCGGAATCTCAATCACAGCCATTCCGTTTTTGTCGGTGGTTGCAGAAAGTCCTTCGTTCATGATTTCGCCTGTGCTTGCTTTTCTGTCCCTGTAGGCCCAGACCTTTGCCCCTTCCACGGCTTTTCCGTCCGAAAGCTGAGTGACCATTGCGACAATTCTGTTCATTCCGTAGCGCACTGTAACGCCAAGGTTCGTGACCTGAATGCTCGTTGAATTTGTGCTCCAGTAGAAAGTGTCCGGATCCCATTTTGTCGGTTTTTTTGGAAGTTTTGCCGCCGCATAAAAATCAACCCAGCCGTACTTTCCTGTGAGTTTTTGGTCAAAGTTCACGATTTCAAAGATTCTTTCGTCGCGTGGAGAAGTTTTCAGCTCCGTTCTGATTTTACTGTTATTGCTGTCGTAAACAAAATCCGGTATTTTATTGCGAGTTTCTGTCTGATAAGGTTGTTCCGTTGAATCAAGCAGGTAGGCGCCTTCATCAATGTTCTGATATTCAAAGACCATTTTGTGCGGGAACTGGCTTTCGAGCATTTTGACGCCACTGTCAGTGAATTGCATTTTGCTTTCAGCTCCGGGAACTTCAATTTCAAGCGAGAGCTTTTTATTGCCCGAAATTGCAAGTTTTCTTCTATATATATCTTGCAGATTTTCTGAAATTTCAATCACGTATCTTGAGTGGAATGTGACCGGAAGACCATAGATTTTGAGCGCAGTTCCAGAGACTTCAAAATTTTCCTGTGTGAAGGGAAGCTCTTCGCCATTTGCTGACTTGACTGTAATTGCATCCAGAACAGTTTTTTCGTCAATCATGTGCGAGAAGTAGATTCGGACTGGATTCGTGTATTTTCCGTAGGAACGTTCCGGATATTTGTATTCGTATGAAAATGGTGAAATGGTGTGGAAAATCGCGTCACTTATGTGATTCTGACCATTGATTTCCTGTTTTATATAAAGACGCACTTCAGTGTCAAAAGGAATTTCCTGTTCCCAGAAATATGTGATGGTGTCAATGCTTTCCTGTTTTACATTGAAGCTAATCTGTCGGTCTTTTCGCCTGTTCAGGTTGATGGTTGAGATTTTTGCAATTTCTTGGGCATTAACCGCATAATTGAACTGAACTCTGAATTCCTTTGCACATTCTGGCGGAACCTCATTTTTGTCAATCCATTTATTTTTTGAATAGCCCGGTGCCGACCAGATGATTTCGAGCGGAGCCGATTCTGTTTTGAAGACTCTTTCGCCAGTGATGGACTTTCCGCTTAAAGATTTTACATTTTCTGAAACCGTGATTGTGTAGACCTGAAGCGGATTTACGGCTTCTGTGGTGTCAAAAGAGAGCAGGGAAGTGCCGTTCCATCTGAAAACGCCTTTGACTTCCGGCTCGATTTTAAGGAATTCGCTGGCATCGCTCTGCTGATTTAGAGATGAAAGTGAAACGACTGGCTCAGAAAAAAGCACATAAAATGAAGGAAACCGCACGTCGCCTGGAATAACGCCCTGCGGCCCCCAGTTCGCAACAGTGAACGGCTGGTCATTCTTTGCCAAAGTGCGGTCACTGAGCGGAGTCGAAGTGCGGTCCCCGTCCATTTTCGTGACTTCCGGGATTTTAAAATCAGATTTTTTTGAATTGTATTTTGTCTTGTATTCAGAAAGTTTTCGTAACCCTGGGATTATGCTTTCAATTTTTGATCCTCCAGCCTTTGGTGAGGAAAGATTCACTTTGCCCGCAGCACTTTCTGGTTCTGGCTCGTAAGGAGTGTAGTCCGGTGTGAAGAAATTTCCCGCATCAAAAACACGGTCGCATGCAGAATCCAAAGAAACAAGTTTTGGTGCAATATCGATCGATTCACCTGCCTGTGAAACCGCTTTTGATTTTTTGCAGGATATAATTCCAGAAAAAACAATAGCCGATACAGCAACAGCCGCAAAAATAACAAAAAACTTTTTCATAAAAAAATCCTCACCAGAAATGATGAGGACAGTATAAATGAAAATAAAGATAAATTAAAGCGATAGTCTAATTGTTAATTAATTCCGGGTGCTTCTCCGCGATTTTGCGTGCCCAGTACAGGAAAGGCGTGTCCAGAATTGAAGTCACGAGGAAAATCAGATAGCCGAAAATAAGAATCTGAACCAGAACGCTTGCAGGAAAAACGCCGGCGAATGCGAGCAGGTTGAAGACAAGAACGTTAATCAGCTGGCTGACCATTGTTGAGCCGTTGTTGCGAAGCCAAAGATAGGCTTTTTTGTTGCCGAACTTTTTTTCGCTCCAGCTCCAGATGTGATGATAAGCCCAGACATCGTAAATCTCGCAGACAGCATAGGCAAAAAGACTTGAAAGCATGACGCGCGGAGTGTTTGCAAAAACCGTGCGGATTGGTGTGGCCATCGTGTCAGACGGCGCGGGAACGTAGAGGAACCAGCTCTGAGAAATCAGAATGAAGGTGATGTTAGCCGCGATTCCGAGTTTGACGCATTTGTTTGCTTCTTTTTTGCCGTAAATTTCACTCATGATGTCGGTCGCAAGAAAACTGGAAGCAAAAATTACGTTGCCCAAAGTTGTGTCCATGCCATAAGCGTGAACAAGAATCAAAACTTCGATGTTGGCCGCAATCGTGCAGATTACAGTCCATGCAAAGATACCGTTTTTACCGAACAAGCGGAAAAAAGCAACAAGCCCGCCAAAAAATACAAAAACAGATGCGAGCAAAAGAATTTCATTCAAAAAAGGCATAATTATCTCCTTGTATTAAATTCCTCACAGAGGACACAGAGTTCACAGAGAGAATCCTCTTGTATGAATTTTTAATCTTAATTACGTCTATGTTCAAACAATACGCTTTAAGATGTAAGACTTCCCTGTAAAAGAAAACTCTGTGCCCTCTTTAGCTCTGTGAGGAATTTTATTTTCTTCGATCGATGGCTGAAAAAAGCCGTGATTTTGCGATAGCTTCGTACTCAGTTCCAGCCTTTCCGTAGTTGGCGAAAGGATAGATTGAGATTCCGCCGCGTGGGGTAAAGATTCCCTCGACTTCAAGGTATTTTGGTTCGAGAAGTTTGACCAGATCTTTCATGATGATGTTCACGCAGTCTTCATGAAAGTCACCGTGATTTCGGAAGCTGAAAAGATAGAGCTTTAAGGATTTTGATTCGACCAGAAGACCGTCCGGAATGTAATTGATTTTGATTTCGGCGAAGTCCGGCTGCCCGGTTTTTGGGCAAAGTGAAGTGAATTCGGGGCAGTTGAAAGTGACCATGTAGTCGTTCCCCGGATGTTTGTTCGGAAATTTTTCAAGAATTTCCGGAGCGTAATCGCCTGGGTACTTTGTGGCAGTGTTGCCGAGCAAAGTGACTCCTGCAAGTTCAGAATCTGAACGCATATGTTCTCCTTAACCTCCGCGGTAGCGGGGTTGCAGGAGGCAACAAATCGCAAATAATTTTTGCCGGGCAAAAATTATTTGGCCATAAAAAAATTACATGGATGTAATTTTTTTATGCTGTCTCCTTAGTTTTGTTTTACGTCAGGATGGTTACGAACTGACGGGGGTCATATTAGACAAAAATAGTTTTTTTTTCAATAGGATTGCTGACACAAAAAAAAATGTGCTCCCATCGAGAACCTGTCATCAAAGTCGCGGTGAACAAGTTCAAGCGACTTTGTGCCAGAACCTCGATTCCGCACTTTTTTTTGAATCTTCTTCCATTATATAAAATCTGTTTGTCTAATATTCAGCATATAGAAGGGCGCTACCCTTCGGGTCGGGCCTTCCGCCCTTCGCTCACGCTCATAGCCTTCGGCTACTACGGGGCTACACGCCCTAGCGCGGGTACCGCGGAAAAATCACAGATTTTTCCGAGACTCGACTAAAATCTTGCCTCGCAAGATTTTTCGCCTTCGGCGACCGTCTCCCTACCTAGCGCTTCTCCACCGACCACTCGCTTGCCGTGTCGCCTAAGATTTTGCTCAGTTCCGGCAAAATTGCATTCATTTCTTCGTCCAGCTGGTATGGAAAATTCACGATGAACATTCCGCTTCCGTAGAGTGAGGCAAGCCCTGTCATGTCTTCCTTTCGCTTGATTTCCATCTGTATGTCGAGGATTTTTGGCTCAGCCGCCTCAACGCTTGACGCGATTCGCTCTTTCATCATTGAGATTTCGGCACTTCTGTGAGAAACGAGCGGATACCAGAGTGCGATGATTCCTGCGCTCCATTTTTTGTGAACGGCACTGATTACTTCACCGCATTTTTCAAAGTCACTGGCGTCCTCAAAGCTTGGATCAACGACACAAAGCCCGCGCTTGATTTTTGGGGGAGTGACTGCACGTAAAAGCTCGTAACCGTCCCGCTTGTGAATACCCGGCTCCACAAATGGCTTTCCAGCCTCCTCACATTCTTTTCTCCTATTATAAAAGCAGTTTTTAAGCTCTTCAAAAGCCGTTGGATGCAACTCACAAAGAATCTGCTCATCCCCCTCGCGCAAGAACATATTCTCAATCAAAGGCGAGCCGGGATAAAGGCCATTCTCATATAACTTCTGGATAATATCAAAGAATTTTAAATTCCTCACAGAGAGCACAGAGGGCACAGAGATATTTGTTTGGGGTTGTGGATCTTCGCTTTCAAAACTCTCTCTGTGTTCTCCCATACTCTGTGAGGAATTTATTAATCTCTCAACCCCGGATTTGGCTTCCTCAGTCTTCTGGGCTCGCTCGTCGTGAAGGTCGTAAATCCCGCTTCCTGCATGAGTGTCTATGACTGTGAAAGGTTTTTCTTTTTTGCAAAGATGCTCCAGAATCAGCGAAAGGGTGAGGTGTTTAAGAATGTCTGCATGATTGCCTGCGTGGTATGCGTGAATGTATGAGAGCATAAGATGATTATAACAAAAAAAAGCACTTCATTCAAAAGGTGACGCGGTTACATGTAAAAAACAAGCGGTTACAAAAAAAAATCGCCACATGGATGTGGCGTAAAAGCAATGAGAGAAAATTCTGTTTGCCGAAGGTAGGGAGCGTTAAGAAAACTTGCGATGCAAGTTTTTAGCGATTCTCCGAAGAAGCTGTGCTTCTGAGGCGGGGAACAGAATTTTCTCGTTGGAATCGAAATTACAGGATGTAATTTCGATTCCTAGAATTGATACTTGGCTGTCAGCTGCAGGAATGCCTTGTCGTTGTGTTCTGAATCTGCAGTGAAGTTGTAGAACTCGCCGTTCTCGTTGTCGCAGTGCAGGTAAACACCGCGCAGACCGAATGTGAGTCCTTCAGAAACATTGTATTCGATGTTAGGAGCAATCATGTAGCCCTTGTCTTCGATACAGTAGATGCCCTGAACTTCAGTTGTGAGCTTTTCGTTGAGCCACTTGTCAGAAAGAAGCACGATGATTTTGTTGTTGATGTATTTGTCGTCGCTGTTGTAGTCTACATCGTGTGTCTTGTAAAGACCTGTGGCATTCTTAATTTTGTCATTTTTGAGGATGAAAGTTCCTGTTTCCTGAACGTTGAGGTTGAGGTTGTGGACTGGAATGTCAATGTCAAAACCTGCAACCCAGGCAAGTGAGTTGTTCTTTACCCATGGATCATCACCGGTAATATCCTCAGTGAGGTTGTAAGCAAATTCCCATCGTGTATTGAGCTTCCATAAAACAAAAGCCGCTTCAAGACCGAAAACCTGCAGCTGGTCGTAGTTGAGTGAAGGAAGTGCATATTTGTCTTCAACTTTGATTGTTCCGTTTTCGTACCATTCCTGAGCATGCGCTGTTGCAACTGCCTCAGCTGATGCTTTTAGAGCATCTTCTTGAGTTACTTGTCCAGCAGCAATAGCTGCACCATATTTAGATGTCATGTAGCTTGAGACTTCTGCACCGTATTTCGCCATGAAGGCACCAGGGTTTTGGTCTATGCCGGCTGCATATTTAGCATATTGAGTTAACTGTTCTGTCATGTATTTCGTCGTGGCATTTTTAATACCAAACTGTATAGAATCAATATGTGCTCCAAGATTTGCACTCGGCTGCTTGTAGTGACCATAGTAGTAGCTTGCACCCCAGTCAATTCCGGCAAGAGTTCCTGTCATGCGAAGACCTGCCTGACTGTATTTAAGGCTTCTGAGGTTGTCTTCATATAAACTGTCGGCAGAGAAACTTGACATTGTCTGCAAGCCGTCAACAAGATTGCCGTATTTTGCAGAATCTGTACTGTTAAGTGTCTTTTCAAGATCAATTGCTGCGTTGTGCTTTACGATTCCTTCAACTGTCTCTGTGAGTGCCACCTGCTTTGCCGGAACCAAAAATCCGTCACTTGCAAATCGGTCCGCAGTCATGCCGGGAGTGAAAATTCCTTCAAGCTTGAGATTGTAGTCCCATGAAAGGTTGGCTGTAGCCTTGAACATTACTTCACCAAGACGGCGGTCAATGTAGTCCGGGAAGATGAAATCGCTGTAGTCGTTTGCATTGAAGTTGTCGAGGACGTGGATTTTGTCTCCTTTGCCCCAGATTTCCTTTATTTTACCTGCTTTGAGCTGGAATTTTCCTTCGCTGAAAGAACCGTTTGCATAGACTTCGTCAATTACGTCTTCCGGATGCTCGGAAAGGGTAGAAGAATCAAGCTTGAGTTTAAGGTTTGCTCCAGTGTAGTCACCTTCGTAATTTACTTCCAGATTTGCGTATGCGCCTGCGTCAAGCGTAGTCTTGCTCAAGTCATAGGCACCCTTATAGGCTTTTGTGTCGTATTTGCCGCTATCTTTGTTTGGAGCACCGATCCATGCCCGTGTCTCTGCTCCGAATTCACCGGAAATTGCTACGGCAGGAGCTGATGACTCTTCGAAACTTGAGCCTCCAAAATCTTCGCTGCTGCTCATGTCATCACCAAATCCAAAATCATCGGCAAATATGAATGAAGCCAGCGAAAGTGCTGCAATTGTAAATAAAATCTTTTTCATTTTGAAATAACTCCTAAAATTTGGCTGAATTACTTAGCCTTACCTGTTGAAAGGTACTGCTGTGTAAAGTAAGCCGGAGACATTGGTCCGTCCATTACAGGGTCCTTAATATCAATGGTGGTCTGTCGGCCTGTCTTGTTGTTTACGATTCGGGCCTTCATTCGCATCGTGTATTTTTTACCTGTTTTTGATGTGAGGTAAATCCAGTCTTCGGTTGTATAGGTTTTCATGAGCTGTGTCTGGTCTTTTTTGTCGTAATACTCAATTTTTGCAGGAAGGTAGCTTTCTTTGTCGATGTACTGAATGCGGTATGAGTATTCAACTTCGCTTTTTTTGTAAGGAACAGACTTGATTTTCCAGCAGGTGTAATTTCTGTCACCAGCCTTGATATGAACTGTCTGCTCAAGCATTTCGTGTTTGTCTTCGTCAACCTTGCGTACCCCCATGTCGTTGTAAGTGAATTCGTGGCCTACGAACTGCTTGTATCGCTCTCCCATAGGAATTCGGCGGACCTGCTTAAGTTTTGGCATGTAAATCCAGCGGTCATCCTCGCGGGCGTCTTTTTCGAGCTGAAGAACGCGGGTGTCCTTTACAGTCTTAGGGTTTCTGAAGTCAAATACTGTCTGGATGAGACCGTTTACTTTGCGACCGAACTGGTGCATTTCCTGAACGGAAGTGTTTCCATTTTTTTCAATGTCTGTGACCATCATGATGGCAGAAGAGGTGTCTGGAGCTTCCAGAGTAGATGATTTTTGAATTACGTCAGAGGCTTCGTCTGCAAAAGCAAAAGAAGTGATTGCCAGAGCAAAGAAAGTCACAACAAGTTTTTTTAAGATTTTCATAAATTCTCCTTAATATAAGATATATATTTAAATATTATAACTTATTATTAAGTGTAATTCAACTTTTTTCTTCAGAAAGTATCTCTTCTACAGTTTCCATAAGGGCTTTCATGGGAATAAAAGCGTCTTTCAGGCGAAGCTTGTAGAATATTTGAGTTCCCTTTTTGATGGGCTCAACAATCCCTGCATCCTTCAGAACCTTAAGATGATGTGAAATGGCCGGCCTTGAAAGAATTGTCTTGCCGGATAAATCTGCCACATTTATTCCTTCCAGGCCAGCCGCAGCAAGATCCAGGCATATTTTCTGTCTGGTGCTGTCTCCAAGAGCCAGAAAAATTGCCGAGCAGGCCTTGAATTCAACAAGAGCCTTGTCGATGTTTTTCGGGTCAATCATAACTTCCCCCTTTCCTTCCTTTTTTTTGAAAAACTTAAATAACTTAAAAAATTTAATGTTTTTTTAAGTTTTTCCCTTGACACTTTTTTGTGATGCCTGTATATTTGGTTTATCAGTTTAATTATTTGAACCAATCTTACATCATTCATAATTGAATTGCAAGGGGTTCTTAAAAAATATTCTATAAAAAGGAGAAAAAAAAATGATTAGAAAGATGCTGAAATGCTCCTGGCTCATCATCCTTGCGAGCCTTGCAATCACCGCATTCTTTGGCTGGCAGCTTCGCAAAATCAGTATCGAAAATACTGTGCGAATGTACATGCCTCAGAGTTCTGATTCTTACCAGCGCATGCTAAAGGCCGAGGAAGACTTCGGAAGCATGATGGTTCTGGGTATCTCCCTGGAGACTTCCGGTGATTCCATAATCAGTCCTGAATACATTCAGATTGTAAAAAACATTACCGAGCAGATTTCGGGCGTTGATTATGTGGAAAGCATCGACTCCCTTTCAAACATCGACTTCGTAACGGGGGAGGACGGCGGTCTTAAGGCTTCAAGCCTGATCGGTGGTGACGATTATACTGGCAGTGCAGAGGATATGGCCAGAATCAAGGAACGACTAGTTGACTGGCAGGAAATGTACAACCGCGTAATCATTACTGATGATGGAAAAACAACTCAGATGATGATTACTCTTGAGCCAAAAGACGAGAACGGCAACATGCTCAACTCAAAGCGTCAGATGAAGACTCTTCATGACATCAAGGCTATTTGCCAGGAAGCTGTAAAAGGTTCTGACCTTGAGGTACGTTATTTCGGTGACCCGGTTTTGAGTGATGACGGCTACAACTTCATGATTTCCGACCTTCTTCTTCTCATTCCTTTTGTTGCGCTCGTAGTTCTTCTTTCACTTTACTTCTCATTCCATACATGGAGCGGCACACTTCTTCCTCTGATTACCGTCCTTATGGCGACTGTCTGGTCAGTGGGAATCATGTGTATGCTCAACATTACCTTCACAATCATTGGCAGCGTAATTCCTGTCTGTCTGGTTGCCTGCGGTTCTGCCTATGGAATTCACGTGCTTACCCATTACTACATCGGAATTGACAAAATCGAAGGCGAAATTACAAAAGAAAAGCATATTGGCGCAATTGAATATGGTCTAAAGGATGTATGGGTTGCCGTAGTGCTTGCCGGAATCACGACGGTTGCAGGCTTCATCTCAAATATCACAAGCCCAATAATGCCGCTCAAGTCATTCTCTGTCTTTGCTGCGGCAGGTGTCGTTTTCTCTTTGCTTCTTTCAATGACCTTTATTCCGGCCATGCTTTACGTTACTCCGATTAGTGTTGTAGGAAAGCACTGGAAGAACAAGAATCACATCTCTACAAAAATCAAAATGCGTCTTGAACAGCAGCTTAGGCGTCAGGGCGGTAAATCATCGGAAGAAGCAACGTCTTCAACTCTTTATTCGGTTTATCACTTCTTCTCAGGAACGAAACCTCGTCTTATCGTATCAAATGTGCTTGTTCTTGTGGCTGCGGCTGTCGGTTTTAAAATGCTTGTGGTTGATACGGCCCTGGTAAACTACTTTCCGAAAGACTCAAAATTCCGCCAGGACATTACTTATGTAGACGAGCATCTCGCGGGTTCAAATACTCTCTATCTTCTTGTAAGCGGTGAAGAAAAAGAATCTTCTGAAGTTTCGCTTGCGGATTCTTCTGAAGATTCGCTTGCGGATTCAATCGCCGATGACTTTGGATTCGACAGCGGGGATTTTGCCCAGACTGATTCTGCTGCTTCTGACTTTGCTGATGATTTCGGTTTTGGGGACTCTTCAGGAAGTGATGATTTTGGCTTCGGCAGCGCTGATTCTGCAGAAAATGATGAAGCTCCAAAATCATACTACATGCTTACAAATCCTGAAATCCTTAAGGCTGTTGACGGAATGCAGGAATATCTTCTTGCCCGCCATGAGGGAATCGGCAAAATGGTTTCATTTACTACCTTCATCAAGCGTATGAATCAGGTCATGAATGCCCCTGTTAACGACGATGAGCGTCTTTCAGCCCACATTTCAGTCCGGGAAATGCTGGAAAAGCTTCATTCGGCTTATACTGCAGCCGGCGGAAAGGATGCAACTGTGCAGGACATCGTTCTTGAGCTTGAGCGGGAGCTGAACTTTAACGGCAGCGACTACTATGAGATTCCTTACGATGTCTCAAAATATCCTGTCTCAAGCCGTGATGAGCTTGGCGACCTGGTTACTCAGTATCTCTATCTTCTTTCCAGTGAGCAGATTCAGCGTTTTGCAAACAACATGACCATGCCGACAGCAATCCGAACTCAGGTTCAGCTTCGTACTCACTCTACGGAAGATACCGAGGCAATCATAAAAGACGCCCAGAATTATGCAGCCAAATATTTCCCCAAAGGTTACAGGCTTGAAGCAACAGGAAACGGCGAAATGGAATACATGATGACAAAAATGGTTGTGGACAGCCAGACTGTCAGCATCTTCCTTTCGCTGGCCATGGTCTTCATTATTATTTCCCTTTCATTCAAGTCACTTTTTGCAGGAATCATCGGTGCAATTCCTCTTGGACTTACGATTCTGCTCAACTTCATGGTCATGGGATATGCCGGAATCGCCCTTGACTTGTGTACCAGCATCATTGCCTCGGTTGCAATCGGTGTCGGAATTGACTACACGATTCACTTCATGGAAACTTACCGCGCCCAGCGTGCTTTGACCGACGACCTTGAGGAAGTTACAAAGCGCACATTTAAAACCAGCGGCCGGGGAATCCTTACGAATGCAATCGCCGTCGGACTGGGCTTCTGTGTACTCTTGTTCAGCCGCTTCATAATCCTGCGCTATATCGGTGCTTTGGTTGCGGTCGTTATGTTCACAAGTTCTACTCTGGCAATGACTGTAATTCCAGGCCTTCTCAACGCCTTCGACCCTAAATTCATGTGGTCAAAAGAGCAGAAGGAAGCCTATGCAAAGAAACTTGCAGAAGAAAAGTAACCTGCGGATACTTTATTGGTTTAATTATTTGAACGGATTAGGAAAGCCTGACTTTCTATCTAAATAAATTAAGGAAGCGGCTTAGGCATAGCTTTTGCAGTGCCGCTCCCTAGGAGGTATTTTTATGAAAATGACAAAAAAACTTACAGCTTTGGCTCTTGCTCTCGTCATGGGAACATCTGCATTCGCAATCGACGGAACTGAAATCATGACAAAGGTTTTTGACCGCCAGAAGCCTGATTTTTCAAAGGCAGCCGTTACTTTGACTCTTGCAAAAAACGGAAAGGTCGAGGAAAGCCGCAACGTTGGTGAATACGGACGCTGCAAAAACAATCTTTCTGATGTAGTCATGATTTTCCTGTCACCGGCTTCTGTAAAAGACACCCGCTTCCTGCAGAAAGAAAACGACGGCAAGGACGATGATAAATGGATTTATCTTCCTTCTCTCAAATCAACCCGCCGCGTAGCAGCCAGTGACGGCTCAAAGTCTTTCGTTGGAACAGATTTCTCTTACGATGACATGAGCACACGTGAAGTTTCAGACGACACTCATGAGCTTCTCAAGGAAAGCGAGGACAAGGGAAACTTCAAGGATCTTTATGTTGTAAAATCAACTCCAAAAGACCCAAAATCAAGCCAGTATTCTTACAGAATCTCTTACATCACAAAAGACGCATGGATTCCAACTTATATCGAGCTTTACGACAAAAAAGGCAAGCTTGTTAAGGTAAATGAAATCAAGGCAATCAAAAAGATGCCTGGAACTAACGGCCGTGTTTACAATGTTCCAATGTTGAACGTAATGACAAACGTGCAGACCGGTCACTCTTCAACAATCGAAATGAAGAACCTTGTTGTTGATCAGCCTCTTCCTGACCGTTACTTTACGACAGACTTCTTGAACACAGGCAAATAAAAAATAAGACGAAATCGTCTGAAACGATAAAAAGGTGGTCTGGCACGTTCCCGGCGGAAGACCTCCTTTTTATCCTTGTGAGTTTTTTTTGCACATGCTTTGCCTTTTGTGATATACTTTCTGAATGAAAAAAAATCTTGCTGTTATTTTTGATATGGACGGTGTCCTTCTGGACACTGAGTCTGTCTGCAATGTCTGCTGGGAAAGGGCAGGCCTTGAGTGGAAGTTAAATAATGTCATGGATATTGCCCTTCAGTGTGTAGGCTGCAATAAGGCCGATACCGTAAAAATTCTTTCAAAATACCTTCCTTCCGAAAAAGATGCGGCTTCCTTTCTTGAACGAACAGGCGAGCTTTTTGAAGTTGTTGAAAAGGAGCAGGGCTTGAAGAAAATGCCTTTTGCCCTGGAATGCCTGCAGTCGCTCAAAAAAGCAGGTTTCCGTCTGGCATTGGCAAGCTCAACCAGAGCCGCAAAGGTTCATCCCCAGCTTACGAATGCCGGCCTTCATGAATTTTTTGAAACCTTTACTACTGGCGATACAGTCCTTCATTCCAAACCTGATCCTGAAATCTACCTTAAAGCCTGCCAGTCTCTTTGTCTTAGGCCTGAAGAATGTGTGGCGATTGAAGACAGCCCCAACGGAGTCCGTTCGGCAACGGCTGCCGGCCTTAAATGCATCATGGTGCCGGATTTGATTAAGCCTGATTCAGAAATGAAGAAAAAAGCCTGGAAAATACTGACAAATTTAAAAGAAGTAGCAGAATTTTTGTGTCCCACTTCAAAAACTGTGATATAATAGGCGGAAGGGAGTCGATATGAAGACATCAATCGCATGCATCGCATTTGACGGTGAAAAAATCCTTATAGCTCACAGAAATCCTGTCGGCCAGATGGGCGGGCGCTGGGAATTTCCAGGCGGTAAGGTTGAAGAGGGCGAAAGCGATGAAAGGGCCATTGTCCGCGAATTTGAAGAAGAATTTGGGGTAAAAGTCTCTGTCGGTGAAAAAATTGCCAAGACTTTCTTCATGCACAATGGAGCTCAGGTTGCACTTCATGCATACGAAATCACAGTGCCTCATGACGGAAATGCCCAAAAATACAGGCTCACCGAGCATACTGAATACAAATGGGCTTCCCCCGCTGAAATTCCTACATTGAATTTCGTCGACTCTGACATGCTTATTTATCCTGACGTAATGAAGTGGATTGCCGCAAAAAAATGACAAAAAAAAGTGCCTGCCGTAAATTCTTTCTTTTTATTCTGATTGTTCTCGCTTTGCTTGCATCTTCATGCCAAAAAAATAACGGCCAGCTTGAAATGCAGGAACTGGCTCCAGAAGATTTGTCACCCCGAATTGAATGGGCTTTGATAGCAGATCCTTATGTTGCCTGCCGCAATGAAGCCGGCTATGAATCAGCAACGGTAGCTTCTTTCCGCAAGGGTGAAATCTATGAAATCAGGGGCAGATGCACCGTTGCTGTTGATGATTCAAAGGAATTGTGGTATGCACTTGAAGAAGGCTGGATTCCCTCAAGTGCAGTAAAGGTTTATTCAAACAAACTCAAGGCCGAAAAGGCGCGGCTTACTTTGAAAAAATAATTTTTGTAGCTTCATCCACCGAAATTTCGGCGAACTGTTCCCTTGTTACAAGGTTTTTAAGGGTTACCGCATTTTTTTCTGCTTCGTTTGAACCAATTAAAATTCCCCATTTTATGCCTTTTGCGTCTGTCACGGCATACTGCTGGTTCATTTTTTTGGCTTCCGGGAAAACTTCGACTTTTACACCCTTTGAGCGGAGTTCTGCTGCTACCTTTTGGTAAAGTACGACAAGATTTTTGTCCATGCAGAAAATTTCGGCATCGAGGTAGCTTTTTTTGCTTTCAAGCTTTCCGAGCTGTTCAAGTCCTGCAATCAGACGGTCCAGACCGATTGAAGCTCCAACTCCTGGCAGTCTGGTTTTTGTGTAAAGGCCTGCAAGATTGTCGTAACGGCCACCAGAACAGACTGAACCGATTGAAGGAAGTTCATTGAGGAAAGTTTCGTAAACGACGCCTGTGTAGTAGTCAAGACCACGGGTGATTGAAGGATCAAGAATGTAGCTTGATTCGATTCCAGCAGCTTTCATCATTTCGTAAATTTCTTTCATGCGGTTTGAGTCTTCGCTTTCACCGCCACTCATTTCCGTAATCATTTTGAGCGTGCTTTCAAAATCTTTGCCGCCTGCGATGTATTTAAGGATTTCATTTGCCTTTTCTTCGGAAGCTGTGTATTCAACCAGTTCCTTTTTTACTTCTTCCTGGCCGACTTTTGCAAGCTTGTCTACTGAACGCAAAATATCTTCGCTCTTTTCGGCAACTCCCATTTTTGAAAGGAAACGGTTGAAAATTCCCCTGTGGTTTACATGAATCGTGATGTCCCTTACACCGATTTCGGCAAGGGCTGCCTTCATTATGGAAAGAATTTCGAAATCTGCGGCCGCACTGTCGCTGCCAACAGTGTCTATGTCGCACTGAACGAATTCCCGGTAGCGGCCTGCCTGTGGCTTTTCACCACGCCAGACTTTTGCAATATGATAACGCTTGAAAGGGAAGTAAAGTTCTGATTCGTGTTCGGCGGTAAATCGGGCAAAAGGAACCGTAAGGTCGAAGCGGAGGGCTACATCGCGCTTGCCGTTGTCCAAAAATCTAAAAACCTGCTTTTCGGTCTCGCCGTTTGATTTTCGAAGCAAAATTTCTGAATATTCCAGAACCGGAGTGTCAATCGGAACGAATCCAAATGAACGGTAGACGCCGGTAATTTTTTCCATTAAATCAGTGCGGACAATTTCTGCCTGAGGTAAAATGTCTCTGAATCCCTTGAGGACTCTTGGTTGAATAAGTTCTGCCATAATGTAAACATTATATAGAAAAGAGAGAAAAATATAAACTAGAAGGTTAGGGGATTTTACAGAGAATTTTTGAGGAGCTTTTCAAAATCCTCCGGGCTCATGGGCTTTGCATAGAAAAATCCCTGAGCGATATCGCAGCCCATTTCACGAAGCTGAGCGGCCTGACTTTCTTCTTCGACGCCTTCGGCAACTGTGGTCATGTCCAGTTTTTTTGCCATGTTTATTACTGAAGTTACGATTATGTTGTCTTTTTTTATGTCGTTTGTACCGTCGGAATTTGCCGTGTTTGCAAAGAATTCTTTGTCGAGCTTAATGACCGAGGCCGGAATGTCTTTGAGAAGGGCAAGTGAAGAAAATCCTGAGCCAAAATCGTCAACGGAAATGTCAAAGCCTGCTTTTTTGATTTCGTTCATGGCCTTTAAAAGACGCTTTTTGTTGTCCATCATAAGGCTTTCAGTAAGTTCAAGTTCGATTTTTGAAGGCTCAATCTGATATTTTGACGCGATTTTTGAATATTCCTTTGCAAATTCCGGATTGTAAAGCTGATAGCGGGAAAGGTTGCATGAAATTGTAAGCGGCTTTGGGCAGCTCCCGTTTGCGCCACTCTTGTTCCATTTGTCAAGGAACTGGCATACCTGTTCAAAAATGCTTATGTCGATTTTGGATATGAAGCCGTTGCGCTCAAAGAGTGGCACGAAATAACCTGGTTCAAGAAGGCCTTTCGTGTGATGATTCCAGCGGACAAGAGCTTCCGCGCCTATAACCTTGCCGTTTTCGAAATTGAATTTTGGCTGATAGTAGGCTATAAATTCATTTGCCTCAAAGGCCCTGTTCATGTCAAAAAGAATTTCCTTTTCATGCTCGCTGTTCAGGCTCATGGCCTCGCTGTAGAAGCATATTCGTGACGGGTTGGGGCTGTACTTTCCTGCGGTGCGGGCTGTGTTTGCCTTGTGAATCATGATTTCGATGTCTTCACGGGGATTTGAAATTGCGTAGACACCGATACTGAATTCGAGCTTGTAATGAACCGGAAGAAGATCACCCATTTTTGAAACTACGTTAAGCATGTTCAGAACGTAATCTTCGATGATTGGACCGAAACTTGTGTGGATAAGTATGACGAAATTGTCTGCATAGCGGCGTGTGAGAAGGGCACCCTCTGGAGCTGTATTTTTGAAGTGTGTTCCCAGTACTGTAAGGACGGAATTTGCCGTTTCACGTCCCAAAGAGTCAGTAAGATACTGAAATTTATTAATGTCGATGCAGACAAAAGCGTATTCGTCGGGTTTTGCATCTGCAAGGACTTTTTTGGTCTCTGTCTTGAATTTTTCGATTGTATATAAACCTGTGAGGTCATCGTAGTTAAAGCGTGATTTTGTAAATTTAACGATAAACAGTGCCGTAATCAGCGTGACGACACAAAAAAGAAGGCATACACAGCTGAGCAGCAAATTCATTGAAAGTAAATCCAAATTTGACTTCCTTAAAATCTTAACATTTTTAATATAATTTTATTATAATTTATAATCTTAAAAAAAACAAATTCTAAATTTCTTTTTTTTGCTTCCGATAATCTATGTAAGTAAGGAGTTCATATGATTCGCGGGTGGTATATTGGTTCAAGCGGAATGAATGCCCAGCAGAACAGGCTGGATACGATTTCAAACAATCTTGCAAATGTTGATACGGCTGGATTTAAACGGGACGTTTCTGTTTCAAAATCTTTTCCGGAGCTTCTTTTGAGGCGGACTGAGGCTGATGGCGTTTACAAGAATCCATTCGGCTCTGCAGATGCAGCCCCCATCATTGGAAAACTCGGTCTTGGCGTTGAGACAAACGAAAACTTCACTGAATTTGAGCAGGGCTCTTTCCGTGGAACGAATACAAATACAGATATGGCACTTGCAGGTGAAGGATTTTTTGCAGTTGAAACTCCTGTGGGTGAACGCTACACACGAAATGGAAATTTTATCCTGGGCAAAGAAGGAATTCTTACTACAAAAGACGGATATCCGCTCATGGGTGAAAACGGAATTATCCGCCTTGAGGACGACAAATTTATTGTAAATGAAGACGGAATCATTACCACAAAAGACAATGAGGTAATCGACAGAATCAAAATCGTCCGCTTTGAAAACGAACGCTACCTTAAAAAGATGGGAAATTCCCTCTGGTCGTCAAACAATATTTCCGGTGAAGCTTACATTGCCGAAGGCATGGAGCGGCCCAAAATGCTTCAGGGCTACATGGAGACAAGCAATGTAAACGTGGTAAACGAAATGGTAAAGATGATTGAAGTGAACCGCGCTTATGAGGCAAGCCAAAAGACAATCCAGAGCGAAGACAGCATGATGCAGACTTTGTGGAACAAGGTTGCCCTGTCACACTAATTTTTTATGCGGATTTAAGCAGCTTGTCGATTACAATGTAAACGTCTTCGATTCTTAGCTTGAGCTTTTTTTCGATCATTTCAATTACAAATGACTTTAATTCCTCGCTGATTTGGGTGAGTTCCTTTCCAAGTGGAACGTCTACGGTCATGATGAAAGTGTAGCCGTTTTTTTCATTTTTGACGGTGAGCTTTTTGATCCTTACGTGCTCGTTGAATTCTCCGATGAAACTCATGGTCATTTGTGCCAGGACAGCGTGTGAACATTCCTTTCGTTCCTGCTGGGAGAAGGCCGGTCGTACCAGTGATTTTTCGAAAAGCTTTGTGTTCTGTGAAGGTGAAGAATCTGACTTTCCTAAGAATTTGCTGAGTATTTTTGCGATGATTTTGTTTTTTGCCGTGGATACGCGAATTGAGTCGTAGAAAATTTTTGAGGTAGACTGATTTTTAACTTCGTAGGCCCTTACCGGTATTACATGCTTTCCTTCAATCTGGCGGCTGCGTCTGGCTTCTTCCATTTGCTCTGGTGTGGAGATTTCTTCGATTCTTATGTATTTTTCTGGAAGCGGAAGCTGAAGTCTGACGGCAATTTTATTCACCATTTTTTCGGAAGTGCCCAGAATCAGGACTTTTTTGATTCTGTTTTTTTGGATTGCCCTTGCTACAGAATCCCGGTGCTCCTTGTCATCAAAAAGTGCTGTGCGCACGGCTCCCATGTAGTTTTTCTCAAGCTTTGCAGATTTACCGGCCAAAATTTCGTCATCATGGATAAGAAGACCGTCATCAATTATTGCCTTGATTCCATATTGCTGGGCGACAAGCTTTGCCCTGAAACTTTTTCCTGTGCCGCTCGGACCGTGAAAAGCAAAAACCGTAGTTCCCTTTTTTTCAAGGCCGAACAATTCCTTGAGAGATTCAATGTTCATTTTAGTTATCTCTTAATTATAACGCGGGAAAAAGTGATTTTCAATGAAATTGGAAAAATCTTTCTGAAGTTCTGCCTCAAGAGTTTCTGGAAGCTGTATCGGATTGTCTTTGGGAATTACAAGTTCCTTTGCGTGCAGAAAAAAATCCCGCCCCCATTTTTTAGAGTCTATTTTTCGGCCACCGTAAGCCGTGTCTCCAAGAAGTGGGAAGCCGTGATGCGCGCTCTGACTTCGTATCTGGTGGGTGCGGCCAGTCTTTATGAAAATCCGGGCAAGTGTAATCGGCTTTTCCTCAAAACTTCCGAAAGAAAGAGGCTCGGCTTTTGAACTGGCAAATTTTCCTTCTTTTTTAGAAGTGATTTTGACGGTACGGAAGCCTGATTCCCCGTGATTTTTGCTTTCACTTTCGCTTTCGATGAAGTCTTCCCAAATTTGCATGCCTTCGAGTTTTCCTTCGAGAACTGCAAGATAGCTTTTTTGAATGGAATGAGATTTTATAGCCTGTGAAAACCATTTTGCTCCCTCCAGATTTTGGGAAAAGGCAATGAGGCCTGTGGTCTTGCGGTCAAGGCGGTGAAGGGGGCCTGTTTTAAAAGAAAGGGAAGTCTGTTTTACCGTGGACTCGTATTCTTTTTGAACGATTTCTGCCAGGGATTTGCCCTTTGATGTAGAAGAAGGCTGCACGGGAATATCATAGGGTTTGTTCAGAATCAAGATGAAGTCATTTTTAAAGACCGTGATGAGTGACAAAGACTGACTTTTTGCTTCTGGCGGGCACGTTTCCTGGCTTTCTTTAAGTAGGAAAACTGCAATTTGAATGTCGTCGCCCTGGCTTATCCTGAAATTTCCGTCGCATTTTTTGCCGTTAACTTTGATTAATCCCTTGCGCAAAGATTTATATATGGAAGAAAGATGTTCCTCGCTCAAAAAATTGCGCAGGACCCGGTCCAGCCGCCTTTCTGAATCGTCTTTTCCTGCCGTAAAATGAATGAAGTCCATGGGTTTTTGCCTGCCTTACTGATTCTGAGAGTCCGCCTGCTCCCTGATTTCGTCCAGAAGTTCTTTTCGGAAGTCGAACCAGACTGGAACAGTGATTTTTTTGATGGGCCGAGGAGGCTTTCCAGCCTGCTGTGAAGTTTTTTCCTTTCGTTCAAGATAGTTTCCGTAGAGTTTCTTGATTTTCTTTTTGCGCAGGAGCTTGCTTGAAAATGGGGTAAATGGGGAGCAAAGTTCCTTGAGAGCCTTGCCGCTGTCCTTGCAAAGCTTTTCCGCCACTTTCATGGTGAAGAATGCATCTGCCTTGCTGTCGTGGAATTCCATGCCCTGAGTGGGGATTTCCAGCTTTTCGATGAAGCTTTTAAGGCTGCCTTTTATTCCGTAAAACTTTTCCAGCGGATTGACCAGATCGTGGCAGTTGAAGTCAATTAAGCGGCTTTCATAACGGATGCATTCAGTTGCGATTGTGGCGACGTCGTTCTGGCAGCCAAAACCCAGAACAAGTCTGTCCTTGCCTTCAAGCAGTGACTTGATTTTTGAGTAGTGATGGGAAAATTTTGGCTGCCGTTTGTATTCTTCGCGGCTGTAGGCCAGCCGGCATTTTGCGTTTCTGGAAAAAAGGTACCAGTCAAAAATTGCGTCAGGATTTATGAGAAGATCGTTGCTTTCAATTATTGAGAAATCTTCATTGCAGAGTACATAACCGAAGGAACAGATTTTTCCGATTCCGCCGTAAGAATTGGCACATTCAATGTCGAAAAATAAAAATGTCATACCACGATATTATAGCATTTTCACATTACATTTTGCAAAAAAAACAGAGAAAATGTTGACAAAATATATTTGATACAATATAATCATATCAAATAATCCAGGAGGCTCAGTATGGCAATTTATGATTACAAGGTTTTGGACAGAAAGGGTAATGAAGTTTCTTTGGAGCAGTTCAAAGGTAAAGTCATGCTTATTGTAAATACGGCTACTGGCTGCGGATTCACACCTCAGTACAAGGGGCTTGAAGAACTCTGGCAGAAATTTCACGACAAGGGGCTTGAAATTCTTGATTTTCCCTGCGACCAGTTCGGTCACCAGGCTCCTGGCGATGACGATGAGATTCATGAATTCTGTCAGATGAAATACAAGACCAGCTTTGATAATTTCAAGAAGATTGAAGTCAACGGCGATAATGAGCTTCCTCTTTATACCTTCCTTAAAAGTCAGAAAGGATTTGCCGGATTTACCGGGGCAAAAGGGCTTTTGATGAACGCCTTTATCGGCAAATCAGACCCAAACTATAAAAATACACCAGGCATCAAATGGAATTTCACTAAATTCCTGGTTGACCGTGAAGGAAATGTGGTTGAAAGGTTTGAGTCAACTGTCGAACCTAAGAAAATTGCAGAAAAAATCGAAAAATTATTGTAGTATAGAGTAGTTGTTTAAGAGGGGGCAAATTATGAATTATGACATCATCATTATTGGAGCAGGACCTGCCGGTATTTCCGCTTCGCTTTACGCACGACGTTCAAATCTCAATGTGGCCGTGATTTATTCAGGCGAGAGCCAGCTTGAAAAAGCTCACAAAATCGACAATTATTATGGATTCCCGCAAGGAATCACAGGTCCTGAGCTTTATGCCGCGGGAATTTCTCAGGCAAAAAATCTTGGAGTTGAGGTGATTGAGGCAGAAGTAACCCACATCGAGATGCTTGCCCCTCCGCCTTTAACTCAGTATTCTGTTAAGGCTGGCGAAAAAGAATATTCTGCTCCGGCTCTTGTTCTTGCAACAGGCAACAAAAAACTCCGGCCTGCAATCGAAGGAATTCAGGAATTCGAAGGCAAGGGTGTGAGCTATTGTGCTGTCTGCGACGGATTTTTCTTCCGCAAAAAAAATGTTGCCGTCATAGGTAACGGCACGTTTGCCCTTTCAGAAGCAAGTCATCTTGCTCATATTGCAGATTCCGTTACAATTCTTACTGACGGAAAGTCTGACGGGGAAGTCAAGTCTGCGCTTGAAAAGGACGGAGAACTTGCACAAAAAATCAGGATTGATTCCCGCAAGGTCAGCAAGGTCGTTGCAAATGCAGAATCTTCCAAAGTCGGTGGAATTGTCTTTGAGGACGGCGAGACTCTGGTTCTTGACGGCATATTTGTGGCCCTGGGCTCTGCTGGGGCAGCTGATTTTGCCAAAAAACTTGGGCTTGCCTTAAACGGCGACTCAATCGCTTCCGACGATAAAATGGCCACGAATGCACCTGGAATCTTTTCATGCGGTAACGCAAATGGCGGACTTCTTCAGATTTGCAAGGCCGTTTATGAAGGCGGAGTTGCGGGACTGAGCGCTTCAGACTACATAAGAAAACTAAAGAAAAATTAAATTGAAATCAGGAGAATTGCTTTGAGTGAACTGAATGAATACGACTGCCTTAAATTGTCCAACCAGCTTTGTTTTCCGCTTTATGCCGCTTCCCGGGAAATCTTGAGAATGTACACACCACTTCTCAAGGAAATTGACCTGACTTATACGCAATACATTGTAATGATGGTCTTATGGGAAGAAAAGGAAGTCAACGTAGGCGAACTCGGCAAAAAACTTTTTCTTGATACAGGTACGCTTTCACCGCTGCTCAAGTCAATGGAAAAAAAGAACCTTCTTACCCGTAAACGTGATTCTAAGGATGAGCGCATCGTAAAAATCATGATTACGGAAGAAGGTCAGCTTTTAAAAGAAAAGGCTGTCACTGTGCCGCAGAAAATCGGCGGCTGCGTGAATCTTTCTGCCGAAGACGCACAGACTTTGTACAAAATCCTCTACAAAATCCTGCCGTCAGCATAGGCTTATTTCTTTTTTCCCAAATATGCCTCACGGACTTCCGGGTTCTCCAGAAGTTCCTTTCCGCTTCCCTTTAAGACAATCTCTCCTGTCTCAAGAACATAAGCGATGTCGGCTGTTTTGAGAGCCATGTTTGCGTTCTGCTCAACCAAGAGAATCGTGACGCCTTTTTTGTTGATTTCGCGGATAATCTCAAAAATGTGCTGCACGATAAGAGGCGCAAGACCAAGCGAAGGCTCGTCAAGCATGAGAATCTTCGGGCGGCTCATAAGGGCTCGTCCTACTGCAAGCATCTGCTGCTCGCCGCCACTCAAAGTGCCCGCAAACTGCCAGTTTCGTTCCTTGAGGCGCGGAAAAAGCTCGTAAATCCATTCAAGGTCTCTCTGAATTTCTTCCTTGTCTTTTCTCAGGTATGCGCCAATCATCAGGTTTTCAAGAACAGTCAAATCAGAAAAAACATGGCGGCCTTCCGGTGAAAGGGCGATTCCTTCCGCACAGATTTTATTGATGGGGCTCCAGATAAGCTCTTTGTTGTCGAGGCGGATTGAGCCTGACTGAGGTTTTACAAGACCAGAGATTGAGCGGAGAAGGGTTGATTTTCCGGCACCGTTCGCACCAATCAGAGTGACGATTTTTCCGTCCGGAACTTCGAGATTTATTCCGCGGAGTGCTTTGATTCCGCCGTAAGAAACATGTAAATCACTAATTCTAAGCATATTCTTTTCTTCGCTCCTATCGCACGTCGTTGCTTTCGCCAAGATAAGCCGAAATTACTTCCGGATTGTTCTGAATCTCTTCCGGAGTTCCCTTTGCAATCAACGCACCGAAGTTCAATACATAAATCCTGTCAGAAATGTCCATGACCAGATCCATGTGATGCTCAATCATAAAGACGGTGAGATGGAAATCATCGCGAATTTTTCGGATAAAGTCAGTGAGCTCGGCTGTTTCCTGCGGGTTCATGCCGGCAGCAGGCTCGTCCAGAAGCAGAAGGCTTGGATTTGTGGCAAGGGCTCGGGCGATTTCTAGCCGTCTCTGCAATCCATAAGGAAGGCTGGTACAAAGCTCGTCCTTCACGTCGTAAAGGCCAAGGATTTTCAAGAGCTCTGCCGTTTCCTCGCGCTGCTTTTTCTCTTCCTTTCGGTTGAGACGGAAAGTTGCCGTGAAGATATTGCTTGTTCGCCGCATGTGTTTTGCAATCAGAACGTTCGTAAAGACCGTCTGGCTCTTCCACAAGCGGATGTTCTGGAACGTTCTGGCGATTCCAAGCTTTGTGATTACATCCGGGGTTGGTTCGATATGTTTTGTGTAGTCGCCTCGGTTTGTTCCGGCGTATAGCTTTTTCATCTTGCCGCGTGGATAATTTTCTACGATATGATTTCCGTTAAAATAGACCGCGCCGTTTGTTGGGGCGTAAACTCCTGTTACGACATTGAAAGCCGTTGTTTTGCCAGCACCGTTCGGGCCAATCAAAGAGACGATTTCGCCTTTGTTTACTTCAAGGGAAAGATTGTTCACAGCCACAACGCCGCCAAACTGCATCGTGACGTTTTTCATTTCAAGTACATGCTCTGCCATTTATTCCTCCAATCCTTCCTTTTTGAATTTGAGTTTAAGGTCTCTGAATGCCTTTTTGCAGCCTTTCAGTTTTTTGATTATGCCGGCCACAGAAAATTCGTGCTCGCCCATGATTCCTTTTTGATAGAAAAGAACGATAAGCATGATGACCACAGAGAAAACGACTTTTCGGAAGCCCGGACGCAAAATCTGAATAGGCGTGATGTTGAGGTTCGCGTTGTCGAGGAAGCGGAGCCACCATTCAGAACATGCGATGAAGAGGAAGGAAGCGATGCAGCTTCCCGTTACGCTACCGATGCCGCCGATTACGACGATGAGCAGAATTTCGTAGGTCATTGCTGACTTGAACTGGCTTGCCTGAATCGTTGTCTGGAACATTGCCAGAAGCGCGCCCGAAATGCCCGCAAAGAAAGAGCTGATTGTGAACGAAAGCTGCTTGTGACGGGCAAGGTTAATTCCCATTGCCTCTGCCGCAACCTCATCGTCCCGGATTGCCTTGAATGCGCGTCCGTAAGTTGAGTTAATTAGTAGAAGAATAAGAGCAATACAGATTCCTGAGACTGTAAAATAGAATAGTGTTGAGCGGAAAACCGGATATTTTCGCAGAAGGTTGGAGCCGTTCGTGATGACTCCCAGCTTGTCCCACTGGAAAATTGCACGGATAATCTCTGCAAAGCCCAGAGTCGCAATCGCAAGATAGTCTGACTTTAAGTGCAAGACAGGAAGACCGATCAGATATGCAAAGAGGGCTGCCACAAGACCCGCAAGAATCAGGGCAACAAAAACCGGAAGAGTGAAGTGGATCGCGCCGCCGTTAAAATACTGATAGACCTGCTCGCGGGCAGAAAGTGGAATCGTGAAAATCGCGTAAGTGTATGCGCCCAAAAGCATGAAGCCAGCCTGACCCAAGCTGAAAAGACCTGTGAAGCCGTTCAGAAGGTTCATCGAGACTGCAACGAGTGCATAAATCGCCCCCTTTTTAAGAACCGTGAACAAAATGCTCGTGGGCGGAACCACAGCTTCCAGAACTGCAATTGCAATGAAAAGGGCAGCAAGAAAAGCCCAGGCCACGAGCTGATATTTTTTTTCTTTGATGAAAGTAAGTTTGTTTTCCATTTTAAGCCCCCGGTTAAACCTTGTCCGTAACTTTTTCGCCGAAGATGCCTGTTGGCATGAACATAAGAACCGCAATCAAAAGCACGAAAGTGAAAGCGTCACTGAAAGTGGTGAGACCGACGCCCTTGATGATATTCTCGCAGATACCGATTAAGAATGCACCGATTACCGCACCCGGAATTGAGCCGATGCCACCGAATACCGCCGCAACGAATGCTTTGAGGCCAGGCATACCGCCGACCGTTGGAGTAACGCCCGGATAGTTTGAGAAAAAGAGAATTGAACCGACAGCTGCAAGGAAGGAGCCGATGATGAATGTTGTGCTGATAACCGAGTCGATTTTGATTCCCATGAGCTGGGCTGTCTCGAAATCTTTTGAAACAGCGCGCATTGCCATGCCAATTTTTGTATGATTAATAAGAAGAACAAGAGCGACAACAAGAAGAATCGTGAGGAATGGAGTGATTACAGTGACGCGCTTGGTGATTGCGCCAGCGATTGTGATTGAGTCACTGATCCATGGAATTGTTGGATATTTTTTGAGGAGGCCGCCAGTGAAGTAAAGGGCAAGGTTCTGCAAAAGATAGCTCATTCCGATTGCACTGATCATGATTGACATTCGTGGGGCTGTGCGAAGCGGTTTGTAAGCCACGCGCTCAACGGCGAATCCAAGAAGAACCGTCAGAATAATCGTGAACGGAATCGAAACCCACAGCGGCATAAATCCGTAGGCAGAAATCATGATAAGACCCGCCGCCATAAAAACATCGCCGTGGGCGAAGTTGATCAGTCGCAGAATTCCGTAGACCATGGTGTAGCCGATTGCGATAAGCGCGTACTGGCCGCCGGTGGAAATTCCCGCAAGGATGTAAGGAAGGTTGTTCTGTAAAGCGTTCATTACTTTTTCCTATGAATAGATTTTCTTTGTTATTATATATAAAAACAATAATGTGAAAAAGTAATTAAAAGTAGAAAAATAAAAAAATCGCCGCATAAAAGCGGCGAAAAGAAATATGATTTCGATATGAATGATTATTTTACGCTCTGCTGGGCTACGAAGTCCCATTTGCCGGTTTCGTTGTTGACTTTTTTTACATAAGCTACATCGCGTACTGCGTCGCCTGTGCTGTCAAATGCGATTGCGCCGGAAACGCCTGTGTATTTTACGCCGGGAAGAGCCTTCATGACGTCTGCACCCTTTGTGCTTCCTGCAGCCTTGAGGGCTTCGAGGGCTGTGTAGTATGCGTCGAATCCCATTGCAGAGACAGCCGCAATCTCGTCGTCGCCGCCGTTGTTTGTTTTGGCAGTTGCGTTTGTGTTAAGGTAGCCGCGGAATCCTTCTACGAATTCTGTGACTTTTGCGTCTGTTGAGCCTTCAACGAAGAAGGTCGTTACATAAAGCTGAACATTTGTGCCTTTTGCCTGTGCGAGAACAACGTTAGAATCCCATGTATCGCCTGCAAGGATTGGAACTGAAAGCCCCTGTGTGTTAGCCTGCTCGATGATGAGGGCTGCGGCTTCGATTGAAACCGGGCTGAAGAATACGTCTGCACCGATTTTCTTTGCGTTTGCAACGTAAGCTGCGAAGTCAGAAGTTCCGTCAGGGAATGTCTCCTCTACAACTTCTCCGCCCAGCTTTTTGAATGCCTCTACGAAATATTTTACAAGGCCGCCTGAATAGTCGTCACCCAGCTTTGAAAGGCAGTAAGCTTTTTTTGCTGAGAATTTTTCTGAGGCGAGGTTTGCAAGGACTGTTCCCTGGAAAGGATCAAGAAAACAGATTCGGAAGTAGTGGTCGTTGCCCAAAGTTACCTGAGGATTTGTACAGGTGATGCCCAATGCAGGAACCTGAGCTGCCGCAAATGTGTCGCTTGCTGCGATTGAAACGCCTGAGCCGTAAGAGCCGAGAACGATTGAAACGCCTTTTGAGATAAGCTCAGAAGCAGCGGTTACGGCCTTGTCGTTTGAAGACTCGTTGTCAACGATTTCAAGCTGAACCTTGTACTCCTTGCCTGCGATTGTGACGTTTGGAGTGACAGAATTTGCGTACTGAACGCCCAAAGCCTCCTGTTTTCCGCCGGCACCGTTATCGCCAGAAGCAGGCTCAAAAACACCGATTTTAACTACGCTGGCCTTTTCGCCACCGCATGATACAAAAGCCGCAGCCATCAAAGCTGCACAGAAAGATGCCAAAACTTTTTTCATTTTGCATTTCCTCTTTTAAGATAAAATTTGTTAAAATATACCAAAAAATCATTTTATATGGAAGTAAATTTTTTGCAGGGCGTTGCGGGGCTTTTGCCCCGCTTGAAGGGGTAGCGGAAGACAGCTTGCTGGCTGGAGCGAGGTGAAGGCCTTCCCCTTCCATGCTTAAAATTTAAATTGCTTTTTGGAAATTTGAGATGTAAACTATATTCTATGAAAAAATTGATTAAAACTTCATTCATTATGGTGGCATTTATTGCCTTGCTTTCGTTTTCGTCTTGCCACAGGGCCAGTGACAGAAAAATTTACAATGATTCAAAGACTCCCGTTGAGCGATATGGAGCTTTGAGCGTTTTAGGGACTCACCTTTGCGATTCTGAGGGCAAACCCCTGCAGCTCTGCGGAATGAGCTCCCACGGTCTTCACTGGTATGGAAAATATGCCAATTCAGACGTGCTTCAGTGGCTTCGTGATGACTGGAACGCTGACCTTTGGCGGGCTGCAATGTATGTCGGTGGCAACGGAGGCTATGCTCAGAACCGGGGCATGGCGGCCAAAGTTATTGATTCTATTGAGGCTGCAAAAGAGACTGGCCTTTACGTCATCGTTGACTGGCACGTTCTGCCGGAGTGTGATCCGCTTTTGTATGTAAAGCAGGCAGAGGAATTCTTTGAGCAGATTGCTTCAACTTACGCTGACTGCCCCAACATCATTTATGAAATCTGCAACGAACCCAACGGCGAAAAGGTCACCTGGGAAGGAAACATCAAGCCTTACGCTGAGCGAATCATTCCAATCATCCGAAAATACTGCGACAACGTGATTGTCGTGGGCACTCCATGCTGGTCCAGCGATTTGACAAGTGCGGCCGAAAGCCCGATTGACGCCAAAAACATCATGTACACCCTGCATTTTTATGCCGGAAGTCACGGTCAGGACAGCCGCAATGTTGCCGAAAATGCACTCAAAAAGGGCCTCCCGATTTTCGTAACTGAATGGGGCACAACCAAGGCTTCCGGAGACGGCGGCGTATTTGAAAAGGAAACTTTGGAGTGGATGAAATTCCTGGCAAAAAACAAAATTTCCTGGGCAAACTGGTCAGTCAACAACAAGGGCGAAGATTCCGGCGTCCTTAAATTCAACAGAGATCGTGATGCCAAAGGTGGCTGGCAGGAAACTGACTTGCAGCCTTCGGGCATTCTGGTGCGCAAAATCCTGAGGGGCGAGGTTAGGTAAAATAAAGGGGCGCCTGGTCGGCTGACTCGGCCCCACCTTTCTAGAACCTGATTGTCGCTCCGAGAGTGGCCGTTGCCGAAAGAAGCGCGATTTTATCCCATGTCGCACTGTAGCCCAGTCCAAAATCAGTGTTCAGAGAGACAAATTTTGAGACCTGGGTTTCGGTTTCGTGCATGTAGTCGATGCTGTATTTCTTTGTCATGCTTGAAGTTGATGAAGTTTTAGCTGCTGCCATATTGAGGCTGTCGGTTTTTGTGATTTTTTTTGTCCCGCCGGCCGCCTTTTCGCTGAAAATTGAGACAAGGCCTCTTGCAAGCGAAGATTTTGCTTCCCGCTTCCAGACGAGCGTGCATTTTGCCTTCCAGTCGTCCTTTCCTTCGAGACTGCCTTCAAATCCGCTTTTGACATAGTTTTTTTCCGTAAAAAAGAATGTCGCCTGAAAATATCCGCTCACAAGGTAAGAATATTCTCCAGGCTCGGCGCGCGGAAGTTTTACGGCCGCACTGAGGCTCGAATTGTACTCGTCGCTTTCAAAAATCGAAAGAATCGGCAGGCTTCCCTTACGTCCGAATATATTCAATGCTGTGTTGGTGACGGTGCCCTTAATCTGGTAAAAGTCTGTCAGGTTGTCGCCTGTCCTGATGTCGCGCGTGGCTTCAAGTTTTGCTGAAATCGGGATGAAAAAGTCGTATTTGCTTGCAAAAAAAGCCCGCCTCCAGTTGAAAGCGTAATTTCCAGTGTAGAAATTTGATTCCCGGTCGGTCTTCTGCACTTTTTTGGCAAGGTTCGCGCTTGCAAGGTCGTAAATCGGCATGACCGCAAAGTAGTAAGATTTTTCGCCCAGGGACTTTTGAAGGTCGCCCGTGTCGCGCTCGTAAGAGCCGCCTGTTTCGACCGTATTCGTGCTTCCAGTGGATTTTTTCCATGAGAATGAAAAATTATTTTTTGCAAGAGAGAAGGGAATTATGAAGCCTGACTTCGTGCTGTCCGAAAATGTGACTTTTGCGGACGACTTGTAATTGCCCTCAGTCTCAAAAAAAATTTCGGGCTTTAAATTTGCTCTGTCGAAGCTACATGCCAGCGAGGATTTTCCCGTGACCGCTCTTTTCTGGGCTTTTTCGCTTCCTGTGTCAAAACTGAAGTCCGTGATTTCGCACCATGAAGAGCCGTAATTTTCGGTCGAAAATTTTTCGCTTCCAGAGTTGCCGCCATTTTTTTGGGAAGATGCAGGAATTTTCTGCGAGATTCTTGATTCTGCGGTGAAGGAAAGTTTTTGCGGCCTGAAAGAAATTTTTGCACCTGCGTCCTGCGAAAGCGACCATGAGTCGCTCCTTGCTTTTGTACTCGATTCGAGTGCAAGGGGAATGGAATGGCCTGAAAAGTCGATTTTTGCACCGTTTTCTTTTTCAAGGCTTCCGTCTGCCGAGCTGAACGAATAGTTTTCCGAGAAGGAAAGAATGTTTAAAATCGGTTTTTCTGTCTCAAGAAAGTGGCTGGCCGAGGAAAGGGCATTTTTTTGCTCGGTTTGCCCTGATTTTGCATTCTGATATGCGTTTGACAGGGCTAGCTGCCCCCCGATTTTAAGGTTCGCCAGCGTAAAGCCAATCGAGCCTGTTGAACTTAGATTTTTTTCTTTATTTGTACCGTTCTCGCTTTCGATTGCTGCCGCTCCGTCTCCTGTCGCTTCGATTTTAAAGTCTTTTAAAATTTCGAAGTTTGCCGTTTCAAGAATCGCACCGTCGATTTTATAGCCTGCCTCGATTTTGTCCTGCGCCACAAAAAAAGGCGTGTTTTCGCTCAGATAAAGCTCGTCAAAGGAAAGGGTGCCGTTTTCCTTTGTAGTGACTATGATTTCAAGGCGGGTCGGAACTACATTTGTGTCGATTTTTTTGAGAAGTGAGTCCTTTGAGCCTGTCAGATCGATTTCGTATTCCTGCCATAAGGCCGAAAGATTTTTTTGGGGAATTGTGTAGACAAGGGCTTCTTCCTGGCCGCCGCCTGATTTGGGCCGGGTCAGCCTGATTGTGACCAATGAATCTGAATCTTCTGAATCAGTTTTGAATTTAAGGAAGAAAGAGAGCTTTTTGTACACGCCCAAATCGATTTCCCTGAAATTTCGTGAGAAAATGATTTTCTGGGCTTCAGTCTGCTCTTCGTCAAATTTCCAGTCAAAGACCTGAACTTTGTTGCTCGAATTTTTGTTGAATTTTTTGATTTTTGATGAAGTGAGGCTTGTGTCATTCGCCTGATAATTTTCGGTTTTTACTGCGGCTTGGCTTTCCGTGTTGAAGACTAATTCTCCGGCTTCGTAAGGGCCTGCGTAAATCGTGCCGTTTTTTGGAAGTGAAGAAATGTCGCTTGTCGTGAGAATCAGGCGCGCGTTGAAGTTTTGCAAAGAAGAGATTATGCTTCTGTCCTCGTTTGAGAGACTGACTTTTACAGTGTACCATCCATTTTTTTTATCTTCGATTCTTACAATATCCGTCGATTTTGAAATATTCCAGGTCGGAATTCTTACTGTTTCTTCGACTGAAAAATCATCTTCTCCAGAAACTCCGAGCTGTAAAAACAGATTGACATTCTCTGAATCTAAAATACCGCTTCCATAGGCATTCTTTAGCGCGATTGAAAAATTGGAGGTGTTTGCAAGA
>Ga0129307_1001157_pt1 | contig 31041 bp, 28 predicted proteins | sample P1105metagenome_FD_94437 | JGI IMG/M metagenome (GOLD analysis project Ga0129307, IMG submission 94437) | Capybara group fecal microbial communities from Wisconsin, USA - P1105 metagenome | ecosystem: Host-associated > Mammals > Digestive system > Large intestine > Fecal | place: USA: Wisconsin...
AGGCGCAGATAAACGAACATGAAAACCTATCTGGACGGACTGAAGTTTGGCATGCTGCTGCAGATCGCCATCGGGCCGATGTGTCTGATGGTATTCTCGACTGCCCAGAATGCCGGCTTCCCGCATGCCATGGCATTCGTTCTGGCAGCCACACTTGTCGATGCGTTTTACATCACACTGGCAGCTCTGGGAATCAGCCGTCTGCTGGAGAATGAGAATCGGAAAAAGGCGCTCCGGCTGATCGGCGGATTGGTACTGATTGCCTTTGGTGCAGGCATTGCACTGTCCGTCTTCGGAATCGACATCCTTCCCGGGCTTGGTATCCAGACAGATTCATCAAGCATCTTCATACAGGGACTGATCATGACGCTGTCCAACCCGCTGACAATTGTGTTCTGGGGAAGCGTCCTGACCGCGAAGATCGCGGACGAAGGTCTGAAGAAAGGGGATCTGGCGTCTTTCTCATGCGGTGCTGTTTCCGCGACGGTCCTCTTCATGACATGCGTTGCTGCTCTCGGGACCGTGCTCAGCACATTCCTCCCGGACCGCGCAGCTGCGGGATTCAACCTGCTCGTTGGCCTGCTGATCGTTTTCTTCGGTCTCCGGATGCTGATGCGCCGCAGCGATTCCTGAAAAGCATTGAAATAACAACGAAAAATCCGCATTTTACTGTTGACAGAGCGCGGATTTCGTGTTAAATTATCATGGTTGCCGCACAGAACGGGTTATTTAAGATGCGAAAGGTTCGCATCACCCTCGATGGCGAGACAGGTAAGAGGAGGAAAAGCAACATGTACGCAATTATTGAAACAGGCGGTAAGCAGTACCGTGTCCAGGAAGGCGATGTCATCACCATCGAAAAGCTGAACGCGGAAGTCGGCGAAAAGGTTACCTTTGATAAGGTCCTGGTCATGGGCGAAGGCGCCGATGCAAAGATCGGCACTCCCTATGTCGGCGAGAATGTTTACGGCGAAGTTGTAGAGAATGGCAAAGGCAAGAAGGTCATCATCTACAAGTACAAGGCAAAGAAAGACTACAGAAAGAAGCAGGGTCACAGACAGCCGTTCACAAAGGTTGAGATCACCGGGATCGGCGCTGACAAGCAGCCTGTGAAGAAGGCAGCTGCTCCGGCTGAAGAAGCACCGGCAGAAGCACCCGCAGCTGAGGCTAAGGAAAGCGTCAGCATGTCCATGAAGAAGGACGAGCTGATCGCATTCGCTGAGGCCCATGATATCAAAGTCGATGCCAAGGCTACCAAGCAGGCCATCATCGACACCATCAACGAGAACCTGTAATAAGACAATAGATCGGAGGAACAAGACATGTCCAGTAAAAAAGGTGTATCCAGCTCCAAGAACGGCCGCGACTCTGAGTCTAAGCGTCTTGGCGTCAAAGTAGGTAACGGTCAGTACGTCAGCGCAGGCAGCATCATCATGCGTCAGCGCGGCACAAAGATCCATCCGGGCAACAACGTCGGCATCGGCGGCGACGACACACTGTTCGCTATGATCGACGGTGCGGTCAAGTTCGAGAGAAAAGACAAGAAGCGTAAGCAGGTAAGCGTTTACGCAGTCGAGAACTAAACAAGACTGATTGCGGAGCCCCTTTTCAAAAAGGGGCTCTTTTATGTTATTATGAAGTACACGTTTGGCGGTGCCGCAGGTACCGTGTGGCAGAAGTAAGGAGCAGACATGTTTGTCGATAGAGCGGTCATCACCATCCGGTCCGGAAGGGGCGGCAACGGTGCTGTGACTTTCAGAAGAGAACCCTTTGTACCGGAAGGCGGTCCGGACGGCGGTGACGGCGGCAAGGGCGGCGATGTCGTCTTTGTGGCGGATCACAGCCTGCGGACGCTGATGGATTTCCGATACAAGACCAAATACCAGGCCGAGAACGGACAGAACGGCATGCACAAGAAGAAGTTCGGCAAAGCCGGGCAGGATCTTGTGATCCGCGTTCCGGAAGGCACGCAGGTGTTCGACCAGGAGACTGGGCATCTGATGAAGGATCTGGTGCATGACGGCGATTCCTTTGTGGCGGCGAAAGGCGGCAAGGGCGGCAAGGGCAACGTGCATTTCAAGAGCTCCGTCCGGCAGGCTCCCAACTTTGCGGAGGCCGGCGGCGAAGCTAAAGAGCGCACAGTCGTGCTTGAACTCAAACTCATCGCGGACGTCGGTCTGGTCGGCTTCCCGAATGTCGGCAAGTCGACACTGCTTTCGGTGTCCTCCAAGGCAAAGCCGAAGATCGCCAACTACCACTTTACGACGATCGATCCCAACCTGGGCGTTGTCCGCATCGGGGACGATGGATTTGTCATGGCGGATATCGCCGGGATCATAGAAGGCGCCAGCGAAGGCGCCGGGATGGGCTTCCGGTTCCTCAAGCATATCGAGCGGACAAAAGTCCTGATCCACGTGGTCGACATCTCCGGCAGTGAAGGCCGTGATCCGATCGAAGACTTCGATAAGATCAATGCGGAGCTCGCTGCGTATTCGTCCGCTCTGATGCGCAAACCGCAGCTCGTGGCGGCGAACAAGATCGACCTTCTTCCCAACGACGACGAGGAGACGCTCGCGAAGTTTACGGAGTACGTGGAAAGCAAGGGCTATCAGGTGTATCCGATCTCCGCACCGATCAACTACGGGACGGAGGAACTCCTCAAGGCGGCCATGGAAGCGCTTGCACGCGCGGAAGAAGAGCCGGACGAAGAGGTTGAGATCTTTGACTTTGAAAAAGAGGACAACGATCCCGATTACCGTACGATCTACGTGGAAGAGGCAGAGGATGCGTTTGTCTTATCCGGCAAGCAGCTGATGAAGATCTTCCGCTCGACCAACTTCTACGACATGGGATCGCTGCGCTATCTGTACAAGTACATCGAAAAGAGCGGCGTCATCGACCAGCTCAAGGAGATGGGGCTCGAGGAAGGCGATATCATCCGCATCGATGACTTCGAGTTTGAATATGTAGATGAGTTTTAACGGAATGAGCGTTTCTGAAACAGCGAACAAACAAAAAGCCAAATCGCCGGATCTGGCGGAGTGCCGGAAGATCCTGGCGGACTACGGAACACCGTCGCATGTGATTGACCACTGCGAGGCGGTGGCGCACTGCGCGCTGGTGGTCGCCCGCGCCATGAATGAGAAGGGCTATGCGCTCGATCTCGACCTGATTCAGGCTGCCGGCCTGCTCCACGATGTGGCGCGTGTCGAGAAAGACCATCAGATCGCCGGGGCGGCATTGCTGTACAGGCTCGGCTATCCAGACGTGGCGGCGATCATTGAGGTGCATATGACCTATCCTGCCTTCAACCCGGTCTCTGCGTTTAACGAGATGGACCTGGTCTGTCTTGGCGACCGCCTCTGCAAATTCGACGAATACGTCGGTCTGGAGGAGCGGATGGCCTATATCATGGGGAAGTTCAAAGACAATCCGGATGCGATCCGCACCATCAATGCCAATAAGAAGAAAGTCGCAGCCACCATGGAAGAACTGCGCGATGTACTTGGCATCTCCGTAGATGACCTGATGGCGGCGCATCCGATCAGCGAAGAAGGCTGGCACTGATATAATGAACACAATTCATATCGAATCACTATTGAAAAAGGTTGAAAAACCTGGCCGTTACATCGGCGGGGAATTCAACGAGATCCGCAAGGACCACGCTGCGGCGGGGACGACGTTTGCGTTCGCTTTCCCGGATCTTTATGAGATCGGCATGTCCTATATGGGGATGCAGATCCTTTACAATATCATCAACCATGAGGAATCGCTCCTCTGCGAGCGCGTCTTTGCGCCTGCGGTCGACATGGAGCAGCTGATGCGTGCGCAGGGCGTGCCGCTGTTTGCACTGGAGAGCAAGACCCCGGTGCGGGAGTTTGACGTGCTCGGCTTTACGCTGCAGTACGAGATGTCCTTTACGAACATGCTCAATATGCTGGATCTGGCGGGCATTCCGCTGCATGCGGACGAACGTGGCGCTGATGTTCCGTTGATCATCGCAGGCGGTCCCTGTGCGTACGATCCGGAGCCTCTGGCTGACTTTGTGGACGCATTTCTCGTCGGTGATGGGGAGGAGACCCTGCCGGCATTTCTGAAGCTGTACGGCGACTGTAAGGCGGCGGGGAAAAGCCGTGAGGCGTTCCTGCAGGAAGCGGTGAAGATCCAGGGCGTTTACGTGCCGTGTTTCTATGAACCGGTTTATCACGAGGACGGCACACTCAAGGAAGTGCGCAAACTCTACGACGGGGCGCCTGACCGGGTGCGCAAAGCGCTCGTGCAGGAACTCGATCTGGCGGAATACCCGGTGAAACCGCTCGTGCCGATGATTGAGATCGTACAGGACCGCGCGGTCGTGGAGCTGTTCCGCGGCTGCACGAGGGGATGCCGTTTCTGCCAGGCTGGTATGATCTACCGCCCGGTCCGTGAGCGTTCTCCGGAGAAGATCTTCGGCATCGCGGATCAGGTCACAAAGAACACCGGCCAGGATGAGATGACACTGCTGTCGCTGTCCACTTCCGACTATTCTCATTTTGAGGAGATGGCGACGAATCTGATCGATCTTTGCACCGAACGGCATGTCGGTCTGTCTCTTCCGAGTCTGCGGCTCGACAGCTTCAGTTTTAAGGTGCTCAATGAGATCCAGAAATACCGCAAGAGCGGCCTGACCTTCGCACCGGAGGCCGGTACGCAGCGTCTGCGGAACGTGATCAACAAGAATATAACAGAAGAGAATATCTTCAGCAGTGTCCGGCAGGCCATCGAGCTCGGCTGGAAACACATCAAGTTCTACTTTATGATGGGTCTTCCCGGTGAAACGCTGGAGGATCTGGATGGCATTGCAGATATCGCGGAGCGCGTGATGCAGCTCAACCGTGAAATGCATGTGGCAGGCAGCAGCCGGTTCAATGTGACCGTCAGCGTCAGCAACTTCGTTCCCAAAGCGCACACACCGTTCCAGTGGGCGCCGCAGGATGCGGATTTCACGGAAAAGCACGATTATCTGTCTGCGAAAATGAAGATCAAGGGCGTTTCCTTCCATTACCACGATGACCCGGTCAGCCGCCTGGAAGCAGTCTTTGCGCGCGGCGACAGACGGACGGGGTATTTCCTGGAACAGGCGTGGAAGAACGGCTGCAAGTTTGACAGCTGGTCGGAGAATTACAGTGCGGAAGGGTGGCAGAAAGCAGAGGATGCCTTCAGGGAGAAATACGGCTACGGGACGGATTTCTACAGGACAAGAGAACGTTCCTACGACGAAGTACTGCCCTGGGATATCATCGACTGCGGCGTCAGCAAAGCGTTCCTGATGCGCGAGATGGAAAAGGCAAAACAGGCGGTCACAACAGACGACTGCAGGATCCGCTGTAACGGCTGCGGCGTGAACACATGGGCCGAGTGCCCGCTGGAGGGTATTCATGGCTAGATATTATCTGGTGTTTTCGAAAGCCGGCTATGCCGTTTATACTTCTCATCTGGATATGCAGCGCTTCTTCAAGCGTGCTTTTGCGCGCGCGGAGATCGAGCTGGCGTTTTCAAACGGGTTCAATCCGCATCCGAAAATGAGTTTTGCGCAGCCGCTGTCCCTTGGCTACAGCAGCAAGAGCGAGTATCTCGAATTCCAGACAAAAGAAGAACTGTCTGCCGACAGCATCCGCGAAAAACTGTCGGCTGTTATGCCGGAAGGGATCGACATCCTTCGCTGTGAGCAGCTGCCGGACAGCGGAAAGAGCCTGGCTGCCATGTGCGTGGCGGCATCCTACAGGATCTTTATCCGCTGGGATGAGCAGGAGATGGGTTGCAAGGCCAGTGCCTTTGATATGCGGGGGTTCCTCGATCAGAAGGAGATTCTTGTTCTGAAACGCATGAAGAAAAAGAAAGAACCTAAAGAGATCGATATCAAAGGAAAGATTCGCGAGATCGAGTGGGCTGCGCAGGACGATATTATCATTATGTCAACTGAATTAGACGCGGGAAGCGATTCCAATCTCTCTCCGGACCTGCTGATCCAGGCAATCGGCCGTTATGCCGGTGTGACGATACCTCCTGAAAACGTTGAAATTTCAAGAGTGGATATGAAGCTGGAAGGGCTCGGAAAATAAAATAGAAAAGTATTTTACATATATTGACAGATAGCCTTCGGGACTGTAAGATTTTGACAAATCTACAGAACCGGAGGTTTTTATGATGCAGGGATTTTTAAAAAGTGAATTCTTTCTGATGCACAGAGAGAAGATTGTCAAAGGCGGGATCATAGCGGTCATCGTATTGGCGGCGCTTATTGTTTTCCTGTTCCGCACCGGCGGGAATGAGGAAATCGAACTCACCGAAGAGCAGGCTGTCTTAACAGCCGGGCAGGAAGAAGAGGCAGAGAGACCGGAAGAGTCTGCTGCGATCGTCGTGGTGGACGTTTCGGGAGCAGTGGTGTCGCCGTCTGTCGTGCGGCTCGATGACGGCGCGCGCGTCGAGGATGCCATCACTGCGGCAGGAGGCCTGGCAGACGATGCGGATGTCAGTTCGATCAACCGGGCGGCGGTCCTGCACGATGGCGAAAAGATCTACATTCCGTCGGAAGGGGAAGACACATCCGTTCTGCAGCAGACTGCCGCGGCGCAGAGCAGCATGGATACGGCAGCTGATTCTTCCAAGGGCGGGCTGGTCAACATCAACACTGCCACTGCGGAAGAGCTGCAGACGCTGAAGGGAGTCGGACCTGCGACGGCCGACAAGATCATCGAATACCGGACAATGTACGGTGCCTTCGAGTCTATAGAAGATATCAAAAGTGTGAGCGGGATCGGCGACAAGACGTTTGACGGGTTCAAAGATCAGATCACGGTATGACTTCTGGTATAGGAAATGTGAAAGAAAGCTATTGATGTGAAACGGGAATGAGAAAGGAGACTATCACATGGTAAGACAGAGGCAGGGAAACAAAAGGCATTCTGTTTTCATCACAATGCTGACAGTATTGCTGCTCATGCAGACAGTACTGCCGATGACCGGTCTGTCACGGGAGGACAGGGTGTATGCCGCATCCCCTGAGACGGCGCAGTTTGAACTGGATGTTTCGGAGGACATGATCTATTACGGAGACTGGTTCACCAGACTGATGCAGTTCAAATACAAAGAGACGGGAGACACGGAGCGTGCGTACTGCATGAACCCGGAACTCTTCCCGCCGCGGGAGGGAACGCATACCGCGACGATTTATAACTATAAGAACGTTCCGGACAGCTACCGCGCGCTTTGGAAGGCACTGTATTATCTGGAGGGCGGCCCGGGGTATCCGCAGGTCGCCTCGGTGTGGGACAGCATTTACCATTATGATCCGTCCAATCCGGACAAGTGGAATGGCGGCAGGGAGCAGGTCTACGCGCTTTCCCATATGGTGGTGTCGGAAATATCGCCCGTGGGCTCGACAGGCACAGTCGGTGCCGGTGCGGAATATATCCAGCTGATGAACGCGATGATCGACAAGATCAGCGGCATGCCGGATCCGCCGAAGACCTTCCAGATCGCAGTGTATGTATCGGACAGCAGTTTGCAGAATGTGACCGGCTACTGCGCGCCGCTTTCGGTGACAGGTACGCTGCGCCTGACAAAGCACAGCGCGGATACGGACATCACCGGCGGAAATACGCTGTATTCACTGACTGGTGCGGAATACGGCGTGTATGCGGACAATGCATGCACAACGAAGATCGCTTCCTTCGTGACGGATGCAGATGGTAAAACGAAAGACCTGACACTCGAGGAAGGCACCTATTATGTCCGCGAAGAGAAGGCATCTCCCGGATATGTCTGCGATCAGACAGTGCACAAAGCTGTTGTGACAGCTGACGAAACAACGACCGTAGAATCCGGCGAAACGCCGCAGCGTGCCGTGCCGGAGTGGCTCGTTCTCAAAGTCGACCGGGAGTCTGGCAGGGATGTTCCGAAAGGTGCTGCTTCGCTGGAAGGCGCAGTCTTTGAGGTGGCCTGGTATGCCGGCAGATTTGACACCTGGAACGCGGCCGAAAAAGCAGGCGTGAAAAAATGCACCTGGCATTTCAGAACAGATGCCCAGGGGAAAGTCGCCTATGATCCGTCGTATCTGGCAGACGGCGATGCGTTGCTCAAGGATGGGGACGGCAATCTGATGCTGCCCTGCGGGACGCTCTTTATCAAGGAAACAGCTGCCCCGAAAGGGTATCTGATGAACGAGGATACCTTCGCTGTCCATATTGATCCTTTGGAAGGACGGGCGGCGCCTGAGATCCCGGCTGAAGCCATCGGGCAAGTACCGACTGCTGAAGAGCAGGTTATGCGCGGCGGCTTCCGGTTCAACAAGCTGAAAGAAGGCAGTGCGGAAGCGGTTTCCATGGTGCCGTTCAGGATCACATCGCTGGCAACCGGCGAGAGTCATATCCTGGTCAGCGATGCAAACGGCATCGCCGATACCGAAAGCTATGCGCACGTAACGAACTGCAATGGGAATGACGCGGCCTTGCTGGAAGACGGCAGTATCGATGAATCGCTGCTCGATCCGTCTGCAGGCATCTGGTTTACCGGCTATGACGACGAAGAAGGTATGGTGCCGCAAAACGGTCAGAAAGCGCTTCCTTATGATACCTATCTTGTGGAGGAATTGCGCTGTTCGGCCAATGAAGGATACCGGCTTGCAGATTTTCAGGTGCGCATCGACCGCGATCAGGTCATGATCGACCGCGGCACTGTTACGGATTATAAAGACATCTCCATCAGCACGACGGCGGTCTGTGAGGAGACTGGTACCCGGTATGCGCCGCAGATCGGTGCCGTGACAGTCACAGATACCGTGCAGTATGAAGATGCGAAAGTTGGCGAGGTCTACAGACTGATTGGTGTCCTGATGGACCGCGAGACGGGCGAGCCGGTCGAGGTGAACGGGGAGATCATCACCGCCGAGAAGGAATTCGCTGCGCTGCATAAAAACGGCAAAATAAAGCTGTCCTTTGAGGTGGACGCGTTGGATCTTGCCGGCAAAACGACTATTGTCTATGAAACGCTCTATCGCGACGGTGAAAAGGTGGCGGAACACGCGGACCTGCAGGATGAAGGACAAACGGTCAGATTTCCTGTCATCGCGACACAGGCTGCGAAAAAGGATGACACTACGGTGGTCGACCATGTCAGCTACCAGGGCCTGAAAGAAGGTGAGACGTACACCATGACGGCGCATCTCATCGATCAGAAGACCGAAAAAGTGATCAAGGATGTTGAAGGAAGCATACAGTTCACAGCCGAAAAAGACAGCGGTACGGTCGATGTACCAATCGATGTAACGAAGGCGGGAAGCGGCTACCGTGTTGTCTTTGAGCGCTGCACGAAGGACGGCAAACTCGTCGCGCTGCATGAGGATGCGGGATGCAAGGAGCAGACAGTGCTGCTTCCTGAAAAACCGGAAAAGCCCGCAACGCCTGTAAGCCCTGAGCTGCCAAAACCGCATGCGCCGCGGACAGGGGATCCAGGAATGTATACAGCTGCGTGGCTGCTGCTGGGGATTGCAGCGCTGACCGCGACAGTGTGTTTTGCGAAGCGGCAGGAGCCGGCCACTGAGGAATAAACGGCTGAAACCACAACCGCAACAAGTGAGGTAACCCTCCTTTATCCATATATTGACGAGACCTGTCTTCGCAAGTATAATCAACTGGCAAAGGAGGCAGGTCTTGTCATGATAGAAAAAGAACATATCGACCGCATCAATGAACTGGCCGCGATCGCAAAAATAAGAGAACTGACAGAAGAAGAACTCGAAGAGCGCACGATCCTGAGAAGGGCCTATATCGATGCGATCAAGGGGAGTCTGAGAGCACATCTGGAGAGCATCGAGATCGTAGAAGAATAACGACGATTCCTGCTTGGAAGCAGGTTGAAGGTAAGAGCCGCACGCCGAAATTGTGCGACTTTTTCTTTTTGCTTGTAAATCCTACTAAAATAATATATTATTTGCTTGTAAAACCTATAAAATATATGGGTATATAGAAAATAGGAGAAAGAAAGCATGAAACAAATCTATCTCGACTATTCGGCCACCACGCCTGTCAAGCCCGAAGTGCTGGATGCGATGCTGCCGTATTTCACAGAGTTTTACGGCAACCCGTCCAGTCTGTATGACCTCTCGTATCCGTCGAAAGATGCGATCGCAGAGGCAAGGGCGCAGGTGTCCGGTCTGATCAACTGCGACCCGTCAGAGCTGTTCTTCACATCCTGCGGCAGCGAAAGCGACAACTGGGTTTTGTTCGGCGTCGCAGATGCGCAGCGGAAGAAGGGTGGCCATATCATCACCACTTCGATCGAGCACCACGCGATCCTGCACACCGGCGATTTTCAGAGAAAGCACGGCCTGGATGTGACATATCTGCCGGTCGATGAAGAAGGTTTTATTACACCGGAAGTGCTGGAGGCAGCAATCCGGCCTGACACCGTGCTGATTTCCATTATGTACGTCAACAACGAAGTCGGCACAGTACAGAACATTAAGCAGCTGGCACAGATCGCACACGATCACGGCATCACATTCCACACGGATGCGGTGCAGGCACTCGGCAACGTGAACTGCGATGTGAAAGAACTCGGTGTGGACCTGATGTCGATGTCGGCGCATAAGATCTACGGGCCAAAAGGCGTCGGAGCTCTGTATATCAGGAAGGGAACGCGCATCAGCAATTATCTGCACGGCGGCGCCCAGGAAAGCAAGCACCGCGCCGGCACGGAGAATGTGCCCGGCATCGTGGGATTCGGCAAAGCTGCGGCACTCGCCAGGGAACATTTTGAAGAGCATGTAAAACACAGCAGCAGCCTGCGCGATTACTTTGTCGACAGAGTGCTCACAGAGATCCCGCACACCTATCTCAACGGCAGCCGCGAACACCGGCATCCCGGCAACGCCAACATCACTTTCGAGTACATCGAGGGCGAGTCGATCCTGCTGATGCTCAACCATTACGGGATCAGCGTTTCCACGGGCTCTGCCTGCAGCTCCGCATCACTTACGCCAAGCCATGTGCTCTCGGCGATGGGCATTCCGGCGGAGATCATTCACGGCACGATCCGCTTTACGGTCGGAGATATGACAACCAAAGAGGACCTGGACTATACGGTCGACAGGCTGAAGGAAATCGTCGCGAAACTGCGCGAGATCTCGGCGGTCAGCGAAGAGAAAGGATGGTAAGAAAGATGAAGATGTACAACGATACCGTCATGGAGCATTTCATGAATCCGCACAATGTAGGCGAGATCGAGAACGCGGACGGCGAGGGCATCTACGGCAGCCCGGTCTGCGGCGATATGATGAAAATGACGATCAACGTCGACGAGAACGATGTGATCACCGACTGCAAATTCAAGACCTTCGGGTGCGGCAGTGCCATTGCGAGCTCGTCGATCGCGACCGATATGATCATCGGGATGACCGTCGAGGAAGCGCTCAAGCTGACCAACGAGGAAATCATCGAGCAGCTCGGCGGCCTGCCGGCAATTAAGATTCATTGTTCCGTACTCGCGGATACGGCAATCAAGATGGCGATCTACGACTATGCGCAGAAAAACGGCAAGACCTACAAAGGCCTGGAAGGGTTTGACCCCAACCAGAACGAAGAGGATCACCATGCGTGATCCGTTTGCCGATAATCTGGCAAGATCTGAGCAATCATGGATTTCTCCTTAACCATACAAACCACACACGAAGAAAGGGCGGTCGGGTGGCCGTCCTTTCATTTGCAGGATATTCAATATAACCGTGACGCCTGCCGGGTATTAGGATTTACAGCAGGATGATCGCGCGCATCGGGCACACCGGCCCGCAATAGCCGCACTTCAGACATTTTGTCTGGTCGATCTCGGCCAGACCGTCCGCGCCCCAGCTGATGGCTTTGCTGTTGCAGCGCTTGATGCAGCTGCCGCAGCCGATGCAGTCGGACTTTTCGACCATCATCTTTTTCTTCGAAATGTCCGGTTCATAGTCGCGCGGCAGGGTGCCGTCAAAGTAGGCGATGGCCTTGTCGATCTGCTCTTCGGAAGCGAGCCCGATCATGACAGCGCTGCTGCCTGGAATCGCCGAAGCATAGTCGAGGCATTTTACATAGTCCTTAGTCAGGTTGCCGCCGCCGAATGCCTTCATGGTGAAGACGCCGATGTCCCGGTCTGCGCAGGCTTTGATCGCGACTTCCATATCTTCTTTGGTGCCGGCTTCCCCGTAATGGCGGATGCCGAGGCTGTTCACATTAATGAGCGGGAAGAGCACATCGCAGGCCTCTTCACCGGCCATGCCTTCTGCGACATCGATGTGATGCGTGCTGACGCCCATGGCTTTGATCAGACCTTCTTTTTTGCAGTCTTTCAGCGCTTTCCAGGCGCCGCTTCTCGCTGCAAAGTCATCCATGCCCATGACTTCGTGGAGCAGGAAGATGTCGATGTAGGGGAGATCGAGGGCACTGAGCGATTCCTCGACAGCCTTGCGCATGCCATCATAGTCTTCGGCCAGCGACTTACTGCTGATGACAGGCATCAGAAGATCCCCCTCATGCAGCTCAGAGGGATCATTGACCAGTCTGCCTGGCCCGTCTTTCAAACGATCCAGTGCAGGGCGGATGTACGGGTAGGTATCATAATACTCCGCAGTGTCGAGAAAGTTCACCCCGCGCCGGACCGCGTATTCGATCAGTGCTGCACCTTCCTGGTACGACAGGTTTTTCTGCGAGAAGCCCATCGTCAGCGTGCCGAAGCCGAGCTGAGAGACTTTGATATCTGTTTTTCCCAGTGTTCTGTATTCCATGGAATAAGTATAGCATATTATGTGGGTGACGCCACATGCTGGGCACGTTGTTCTTATGATGCCCAAAATGGGCATTTTTCAATAGACACAAGATATCGCGAGTGGTATAATAATTCACGAATTTTGTACGAAAAAGGAAGGACTTTCACCATGGAAAAACTTGGTCTTAATACGATCCGCAGCAAGTTTCTGGAGTTCTACCAGAGCAAGCAGCACTACAGACTCAACAGCTTCCCGCTGATCCCGAAGGACGACAAGAGCCTTCTGATTATCAACTCGGGAATGGCGCCGATGAAGGCGTATTTCGCAGGCATCAAGGAGCCGCCGTCGAAGCGCGTGACGACCTGCCAGAAGTGCGTTCGAACACTGGACATCGAGAATGTCGGGTTCACATCGCGTCACGGCACATTCTTCGAGATGCTGGGGAGTTTTTCCTTTGGAGATTATTTTAAGAAAGAATCGCTCACCTGGGGCTGGGAATTCATGACCGAAGTTATGAAAATGCCCGTTGATAAGCTCTGGGCGACGGTCTATCTGGATGACGACGAAGCGTACGACATCTGGAAGAACGAGATCGGACTGCCGGAAGAGCGCATCGTGCGCCTCGGCAAAGACGACAACTTCTGGGAGATCGGCAGCGGCCCGTGCGGTCCGTGCTCGGAGATCTACTTCGACCGCGGCGAGAAATACGGCTGCGGCAAGCCCGACTGCAAACCGGGCTGCGACTGCGACAGATACGTCGAGTTCTGGAACCACGTCTTCACACAGTTCGACAATGACGGACAGGGCAATTACAGTGACCTGATCCAGAAGAACATCGACACCGGCATGGGTCTGGAGCGTCTTGCATGCATCATGCAGGGTGTGGACTCCATCTTCGACGTCGATACGATCGCGAAGGTTCTGCACACTGCAGAGGAAATGGCCGGTGTCAGCTACGAGAGCGGCGACCAGCAGGTCGACGTTTCCCTCCGCATCATCACCGACCACGTCCGTTCCGCGACGTTCATGATCGGTGACAAGATCATGCCGGGCAACGAGGGCAGAGGCTACGTCCTCAGAAGACTCATCAGAAGAGCAGCGCGCCACGGCCGCAAGATCGGCATGAAGGATGCGTTCCTGAAGGATCTGGTGGATGTCGTCGTCGACACATGTGAAGAAGCTTATCCGGAGCTTGGCACACAGCGCGAATTCATCAAGAAGATCGTCGCCGGCGAGGAAGACCGCTTCATGCGCACGCTGGACCAGGGCGAGCAGATGATGGAAGAATACGCAGAGGATCTCAAGGCAAAGGGCGAGACCGTTCTTTCCGGCGACCTCGCGTTCAAACTGCACGACACCTACGGCTTTCCGATCGACATCACCGAGGAAGTCATGGAAGAGAAAGGCTTCACCGTCGACCGCGAAGGTTTTGAAGCGGCGATGGCCCGCCAGAAGGAAATGGGCAGAGCGGACTTCCACAAGGAAGACCATGCCTGGGATAAAGAAGATCTGTCGCACCTCTTCACTGGTGAGACACACTTTACCGGGTACTCCCGCATCGAAGACGAAGCGAAGGTCCTCACGATCTTCCAGGACGGCGGCGAGATCGAATTCCTCGGTGAAGGCGAAGAAGGCCGCGTGATCCTCGACCGCACACCGTTCTATGCGACCGGCGGCGGCCAGGAATGCGATACTGGCTATATCTGCACAAAGGACAGCAGACTGCGCGTCACAGACGTCGAGAAGAACCAGAAGACCTATGTCCATACCGTGGTTGTCGAAGAAGGAAGCCTCAACACTGGCGACAGCGTCCGCTGCGTCGTGGACAAGATCCACCGCAACAACTCCGCGCGTAACCATACCGCGACCCATCTGCTGCAGAAAGCGCTGCGCGAAACGCTTGGTGATCATGTCGAGCAGTCCGGTTCACAGGTCACGGCGGAAGGTCTGCGTTTTGACTTCACGCACTTCGAGGCGATGACCAAAGAGCAGCTGCACGAAGTCGAAGAGCGCGTCAACGAAAAGATCGACGAGTTCATGACTGTCGAAACAAAGGAAATGGCTTACGATGAGGCGATGGCGGAAGGCGCCATGGGTCTGTTCGAAGATAAATACGGCGACAAGGTCCGCGTGGTCAATGCGGGCGGCTGGAGCAAGGAACTGTGCGGCGGTATCCACGTCGCCAACACCGGTCAGATCGGTGCGTTCCACATCGTCAGCGAAGGCGGCGTGGCTGCCGGCGTCAGACGTATCGAAGCTGTCACCGGTCACAAGTTGAGAGAGATGCTGGTCGATGAACTGGCGCTCGTGCAGGAGACCGCGGAATCGCTCAAGACGACCGCTGCGATGGTGCCCGAGAAAGCACGCAGCCTGACCGCTGAGAACAAAGCGCTGAAGAAGGAAATCGACGAATACAAGAAGGAAATGGTCGCGGGCGAGACCGGCGATCTGCTCGCGGAAGCGCAGGAGATCAACGGCGTCAAACTCGTCACCAAAGCCTTTGATGATTTCTCCGTCGATGATCTGCGCGGCATCTCCGATGACCTGAAAGCAACCGGCGAAAGCCTCTGCCTGGTCCTCGCGTCGAAGACCGCTGAGAAGGTGACCTTCATCGTCTCCCTGACGGAAGATGTTGTGTCGAAGGGCTATCATGCGGGCAAGATGATCAAGGAAATCGCCAAGGTCGCAGGCGGCGGTGGCGGCGGCAAGGCCGACATGGCACAGGCCGGCGGTAAGGATCCGTCCAAGACGGAAGAGGCGCTCGCAAAGGCGGCGGAACTGCTGCAGTAAGCACAGCCTGCTTCTGCTGAGAGAGGGCTCGGCTAAGCGATTCCTAAATGCTAAAAAATGGAAATTATTATTGCCTGTTCTGTTGAATTGGAAGGTCACATGGGGTATACTGAAAGTGACCCGAAATGAGACAGCACAGAAATGGGAATAAGAGGTGAGAACCATGGATACGAAAAACACACTGATGTTCAACAACGGGCTCAAAGCAGAACAGAAAACGCCCCGCGAGATCATGGAAGAAGTCTATGAAGCGCTGGACGAAAGAGGTTACAATGCGATCGATCAGATCGTCGGGTATCTGCTCTCCGGTGATCCGTCGTACATCACGAGCCACAATAATGCGCGCAACGTCATCCGCCAGATCGACAGAGACGACCTGACCGAGGAACTCGTGCGCTACTACCTCAACAAATAAGGTGGACGATGAAAAGAATACTGGCCCTCGATGTAGGGGACAATACGATAGGCGTCGCGGTCAGTGACGCCTTATCTATCATTGCGAACGGCGTGACGACCATTGAGCGAGTCGGCATCAAGAAGGATACCGGCAAAGTGGTCGATTATGTCCGCGAATACGACTGCGGGACGGTCGTCGTCGGGCTGCCGCTCAATCTGAACGGCACCGACAGTGTGCAGACCGAAAAGGTGCGCGCCTTCAAGGAAAAGCTGGAGAACAAACTGCGCAGCATGGCACTGCAGGATGTGCAGGTCGTCTTTCAGGACGAGCGGTTTACGACCAAGCTGGCGGAACAGGTGCTCATCGACGGCGGTGTGCGCAGAGAAAACCGCAAGAAATACGTCGATAAACAGGCGGCGGTCCTGATCCTGCAAAGTTATCTGGACAGTCTGCCGCATCAGGCATTATAAGAACAGCATACAGCGGGCCGGAAGGTCCGCTGGTTTTGCAATCAGACATCATCACACATGGCAGTCGGAGGACGCTACCATGGGAAGACTCGGATTTTTCTTTAACATGAACACCTGCATCGGCTGTGGGGCCTGTCAGATTGCCTGCCAGGATCTGCACGACCTGGTGCCGGGGGAATACTTCAGACATGTGGAAACGCTGCGCGTGGACACCCCTGAGGGGGATACGTACGTGCATTTTTCTGGTGCCTGCAACCACTGCGAAGACGCGCACTGCGTGCAGGCCTGCCGGACCGGCGCAATGCACAAAGAACCGGACGGGACGGTAGCTGTCGATGAAGCGCTCTGTATCGGCTGCGGCAGCTGCATGTGGAACTGCCCGAACGGCGCGGTCTCGTTCTCTAAGACGAAGGGGACTGCGCAGAAGTGCGACGCCTGCAAAGAGGTGCGGGCGCAGGGATTTCCGCCGGCGTGCGTGCTGGCATGCCCGACAAGATCGCTGGACTTCGGGGATGTGGATGCACTGATGGAAAAGTACGGTGCCGCGCGGGAGAATCTGTCCATGATCCCGGTTGCCGATATCACCGATCCGAATCTGATCGTGAAATTGCCGGCCAGACTTTCGATTTGCGGGCAGAAAGGGGCGGACCATGAAGAAGGTTGACTATCTGATCGTTGGCGCCGGCATAGCCGCAATCTGCGCCGCCAGAGGGATCCGCGAGATGGATCCTGCCGGCTCGATCCTGATGATCGGCGAGGAATCGCTCCCGCCCTATAAAAAGCCAATGCTGACAAAGACGCCGCTGTATGGCTGGGACCCTGCCAGAATGATCATGCACGATGCGCAGTGGTTTGCGGAGAACGGCATCGAGCTCCTCACCGGGACTGCAGTCACGGCGATCGACCCAGAGGCGCATACGGTGACGGTATGTGCTGTCCGCAAAGACGCAGCGGCCGATCCGGGTGAATCCGATATGGAGACATCTGCTTTTGCGTATAAAAAACTGATCTACGCGGCCGGCGGCTATGCATTTGTGCCGCCCATTCCCGGTGCGGATCTGCCAGGCGTTATGTCGATCCGAAACGACCGTGATATTGCCATGCTGCGGAGCCTTGCCGTCTCAGAAAAGCAGGCTGTTATCATCGGTGGTGGTGTCATCGGCCTGGAGGCCGGCTTTGAGATGTCCCGGTACGGGATTTCCTGCACCGTTCTCGAAGCGCTGCCGAGACTCATGCCGCGCTTTCTGGATGAAGAATGTGCAGGACTGCTGCAGTCGCTGATCACCGAGTTTCCGGTCCATACGGGCGTGCAGATTGAGGAAATCGGCGGCGACGGGCGCGCTGAATATGTGCGGCTGAAAGACGGCCGCGTATTTCCGTGCGGGATCGTCATCATGTCGACCGGCGCGCGTGCCAATACAGCTCTTGCCGAAGCAGCCGGACTGGCCTGTGGCCGCGGCGTGCTCATCAACGAATACTGTGAAACGAGTGCCCCGGATATCTATGCGTGCGGCGACTGTGCGGAGCAGAACGGCATGAACCCGCTGCTTTGGTCACAGGCGGAGGTGCAGGGGCGCGCTGCCGGCATCAATGCAGCCGGCGGGGATACTGTCACGGAGACGATTGATACCTCCATGGTCCTGCACTGTCCGGAAATCGCTCTGTTCTCACTGGGAGAGACGACCGGGGAAGATCTGACCCAGGAGACCATCCGCTCCGATGAAGGCGCGCAGCCCGCGCTGTACGCCGTGAATGCGAAGTACGGCCGCGCATTTGAGAAGCACTATTACAGAGACGGAAAGCTTGTCGGGGCAGTCGTCATCGGCAACCTGTCCAGTATGTACAGTCTGCGGGAGGAGATCCTCGGCCCGGCAGCAAATCAGGCAAACGGCGCAAAGCCGGCAACGGAAAAGGAGGCGCGCGATGGCAGTGACAAATAGCAGAACTTTTCTTAAGAACGCCTGGCTGCTGCACACGTTCTTTGCGTCTCTGGAGGACTGGCGGAAGGTCAGTCGCGCATACGGCATCGAGTCTTCGCTGACGCAGCAGGACTATGACGACCTCTTCAAAGGGACAGATGCGGATCTGTACATCCCGCTGTGGGCCTCCGCCTGCAAGGGGAAGGGGGATATCCTGCTCGACAGGACAACGTATGAGTGCATCTGCTTTTATAAAGCGCATGGATACGACCCCGTCCGCATCGACGGCAACCCGGCGGATTACATTGGGGAGCAGCTGCGATTCCTTGCATATCTGAGCAACTGCGGGCTGAACGGAGAACTCGAAGCAGAACCTCTTTTGGAGTCATTTATTCAGAAATATACGGTTGATACAGTAAATATATTATGTAAATCTATCGAAGAGCAAACCACAGTAAAACTGACGGAAGAGTTGCAAACAGTGGCTTCGGCGCTGCGGGCGCTCGTGCAGGGGGATCCTTTAGAACTTGCAGATAACAGCTGCTGCCATCATCTGGACTGTCTGGAATGGCACCTTCAAGAACCCCTGCCGGTCGAGGAACCGCATATCGTACGGGCAGCCGGCGTCAACAACTGTGGCGGCAACTGCAAGCTGGAAGTGTGGACCGCGGAGGGCTGCATGATGGACATTTCCTCCGACACCAGTATGAACGGCTTCCAGATCAGGGCGTGTCCACGAGGGCGCGGCTACAGACGCACGTATATGAGTGGGAAGAACAGACTGCGCTATCCCATGCGCAGAAGAGCGGACCGCGGCGAGGGCAAATATGAGCGGATCACCTATGAAGAAGCCGTACGTGAGATCGCTGCGAAGATGCGCGAAACCATTGAAAAATACGGCCCTTCGAGCCGTTACACCATATACGGAACGGGTGTCTGCGCCGTCACGCAGCCGTACAAGTTCATGCGCAGACTGCTCGCGATGCAGGGCGGTTACTTATCGTTCTACAACTCCTACAGCAGTGCACAGACGAACTATATTTCGAAATACATTCTGGGCACGGAAAACACCTGTGGCAATCCGCTGAACTTCCTCAAGGCAAATCTGATCCTCCTGTGGGGCTACAACGCCGCAGAGACGATCATGGGGCCTTTCAGCAACTACTATCTCGCACAGGCAAAGGAAAACGGCATAAAGATCATTGCGATCGACCCGCGGCAGAGCGAGTCGGCGGTGACATATGCGGATGAATGGATCGCCATCAGGCCCGGCAGCGATCTCGCGCTGGCGAATGCGATGGCCTATGTGATCTTCCGTGACGGGCTGCAGGACCAGGCGTTCCTGGATGCGTTCTGCATCGGCCATGATGAATCGCACATGCCGGACGGTATTCCGGAAGGGGAAAGCTACCGGTCTTATCTCTTCGGTGCAAAAGACGGCATCGTGAAAGACCCCGCCTGGGCGGAGAAGATCACCGGGGTACCTGCGGATACGATCGAGCGGCTGGCAAAAGAATACGCTTCTGCCAAGCCGGCGTGCCTGATGACAGGTCTTGGCCTGCAGCGGACTTTCAACGGCGAGAACACCACGCGGGCCACCGTGGCGCTCGCTGCAATGACCGGCAATATCGGGAAAGAAGGCGGCGCGGCAGGGGCTACTGTTGTCATGTCCGGTCACACGGACCCGCCGTATGTGTACGAGCAGCCTGAAAACCCGTGCAGCATTAAAATTCCAACGTTCCTGTGGACCAAAGCTATCGAAAAATGGCGGGAGATGACCGCGGAAAAGGACGGGATAGAAGGGGCTCAGTCGCTCCCGTGCGGCATCAAGCTGCTGTTCTGTCTGGCCTCCAACACGCTGATCAACCAGCATGCAAATATCAACGACACGAAACGGATCTTAAGCGATACCGGTGCCTGCGAGACGATCGTCGCTTCCGATGTGTTCCATACGCCCAGTACACGCTGGGCGGACATCCTGCTGCCGGCGCCGTCGCTCTTTGAGACGGAGAACATGCCGACGGTCTGGGAAGGCGGCGACTATCAGCTGTATGGCAACCAGTGCATCTCGCCGCTGTTCGACTGCCGTTACGAATACGAGTGGATCAAAATGGTCGCTAAAGAACTGGATCTTTACGATACATTTATCGATGGATGTCCGGAAAAACGCGACTGGCACAAGCGTATCTACGAGAATGACCTCATGCCGTACGAGCCGGAACTGCCTGATTTTGAAACCTTTATGAAGGAGGGCGGGCACGTGTACAGCGCGCCCGGCGGGGAGCCTGTCACGTTCAGAAAGCAGGTGGAGGACGGTGTTCCATTCAATACGCCCAGCGGCAAGATCGAGATCTTCTGCGAACGTCTGTTCGAACGGCATTCCGAAGAGATTGGCGGCGTGCCGGTATGGTTTGACGGTCCCGAAGGCCCGACAGACTATGAACGGATGGAAACATACCCGCTGCAGCTGATCGGCTATCACACGAAGCGCAGATGCCATTCCATCCATGACACGAATCCTTGGATGGAACAGCTTGACCCGCCGGCACTGTGGATTCATCCGGAAGACGCGGCAGATAGAAATATCAAAGACGGGGACCTGATCGAGGTATTTAACGACCGCGGTACGGTCCGCATCCCCGCGCTTGTGACAGACCGCATCGCAAAAGGGGCGTGCGCCCTCAGCCAGGGCGGCTGGTATACGCCGGATGAAAACGGCGTCGATACGCGCGGCTCGATCAACGTTCTGACGTCCACCTATAAACCTTCGCCGGTCGCAAATGGAAATCCGCAGCACACAAACCTGGTCGAGGTACGTCTTTGCGAGCAGTCCTGAGCGAAGAGATGCATTGGCGCAAAAAATCCGCCGAAAAACCAAAAAATACGAGAAATTCACGGAATTAGATACACGATATGGCGAAAACCAATATATTCCAGTTTTAAGAAGACTAACAATCAGCAAAACTGAGCAAAGGCGACGAAACCGTGTTATGCAGAAAATGTATAAACATGCAGATGCGCCTTTCACTATCTCATTGCCGACGGAAAGATAAGTTACCAATAGAGTGTTGATATATACAACTTTTTTTAGTGGTTATTTGCAAATCAAATGACAAAATCGCCGTCTTTCATGACGAGTAGGTCGTCCAGATAGAGTGTTGGGTTTCGGATGATGCCGTCGATGTGACAGTCTGCTTTATTGATTCCCCCGAATCCGGTATTCGAACCGAAAGCCACATGAACGGTATGGAATGCTTTTTCATCCTCCAGAAGATTGCCGATCAGTTTGGCTGCAGGATTCGTTCCGATACCGAGTTCACACAGTGTTGCATTCCGTTCGTTGCGCAGGAGCACCTCCAGACGTGCAGCATCTTCCCCTGAGATCTCAGTGAGCCGTCCATTATTGACTTTGATCATAAGGGGGGAGGAGAGAAGTCCTAATCCGGCAACTGCACCGTCGATGATCATCGAGCCGTTAGAACCATGTTCAAGCGGTGCGATATATGCTTCGCCTGACGGCAGGTTGCCGGCCTGCCCTTTGTTTCGGTATATCCCTGTGCTGGGGACTCCGGGGCGGCCGGACAGATCAAGGGTCAGAACATGTCCGTCTTTTTCGATTCTTGCTGTCCGGGCTGCTGTCAGAAGGGATGTGACCTGTTCGGTCAGCGCCATGACCTGATCATAATCTGCTGTCATCGCACCCTGGTACATCATTTCTTTTGTGAGACCGGGCATGGTCGCGATTCTGACGCCGGCTTTTGCCGCGTTGATCTTAGCATTTGTATGTGTGATAGAGGTGCTCATAGGGCAGAGTACCACGTCTGCGTTGAGCATGGCAGCGGCGATCGCGGCAGGGGGTTCTTCGCCGGATACCTCCCTTGGTGACATCGTGAGGAGCATAGCATCCGTTCCCAGTTCTTTGGCTGCGCGGTAGAATATTTCACCGATTTCCAGCTTCTCATCATCTGTAATGACCAGAACGGTTTCACCCGCCTGCAGGTTCATGCATGTTTTAAGAATCGATGTACTGACTCTGATCAGATTCATTTTCAAAATCCTTTCTTAAAAGCGTGAAAAGAGTGATGAGACCTTCGCACATGACCGGGTCGATGACCGGAATGCCCAGATCTTTTTCTAACTGGGGTGCGATCTCAATAGTGGACATTCCCGTGCAGCTCAGGGCAATGACGTCTGCACCGGCGTTTTTGAGTCCCTGTGCTGCGGTTGCGGTCGCCTGATAGCCGCGTGCGGTCATCAAGGCATTCACATCCAAGACGTCGTCTCCGCGTGCCGATCCGACCGTTTTCTCCCCAAAAACCCGTTCAAAACCGGTTGGGATATCTGCGGTGATGCCAAGGGCAGCAGGGTAATCCCCGAAGAAAAGGCTGATGGCAGCTGTGCTGGCCCCGGCGCCGATGACTGGAATGGGGACGGCTTCGCGGACCTGGGCGATAGCCGGATCTCCGGCACAGCTGATGATGATCGCTTCATATCCATCCGCATACATTTCTTTTGCCAGCTCGATGATTTTCGGCTCGGCGATCGCCATCGTATCATCATCATGGATGCCGTTAGGCTGGTCGGGGATACATCTGCTGTCGACTTTCAGCATAGGATAATATTTCTCGATGAGTTGTCCGTGCAACTGGAGAAGGGCCGGATCGTCAGTGGTAAGAACACGGATCATACCGACTTTGTATTGTTTCATGGGAAAACCTCCAATTCTCACAGCAACAGTTCAGCAATCACACGGGCAGCGATCGTCCGCGAGAGCATGACGGGCTTGCCGCTGATCGCGGCGACCTGCTGCTTCATTTTTTCCGTATATCCGATGCAGTCCATAACGACCAGATCAACATCCATCGCAGCGGCATTTTCCGCTGCACGTTCAAGTTCGGCCGGATCCCCGTAAGGGGATGCGATCAGGATTACGAGATGTTCGATCTGTTCTCTCCATTTATACCGCGTTTGTTCGATCTGCTCCTCTTTCGGGATGATGACAGCGACTTTGGATCTGGGGGCAAGGGCCGGTGCAGTCCCATTCAGGATATCGTTCGGGAAATATATTGGGACCCGGCACCTGAAAGACGGGAAGTCTTCTGTACACAGAAACAGAATCATCTCCACCCCGGCAGCTTCGAGGCGGTCGATGCAGCTCTGTAAACGGGGGAGTATGCATCTTCGAGGGAAAAAGACGGAGCTGCCGTCTTTTAATTTGGATATCAGGAGCGCCTCCCCTTCGATACGGTCGAATGCAGCGATGTCTTCCGCTGTCAAACCGTCGAGTGCGCCTGCCTGATGGAGTTCGACGGAATCGCCAAAAATCGGGATCAGATCTACCAGCACGTCTGTTCGCGGTGTCTGCCCGACCGTTATTAAACCAAGTTTTCTCATACTCATTCCTCCTGAAAAGCACCTGCGGAATCATTCGTTTGACCACGAAAAAGTCAGTTCTACCAGGATGACAGCATTTGTCTAATATGATTTTACAGCAAATCTATTGTCCGGATTACGACAGAGAAGACGAAAAAAAACGATCCGTTTTGTCCCACAGGACAAAACGGATCATGATTGCAGGATCAAAGACTTTCATTCCTGATCAACCGGTATAATCCGGCGAGTTCATAAAGATCTACGATCTCGGGCGTCTTGGAAAGCCGATGACCAATGGCGTCTTCGATACACTTGATGCGGTATTTGATCGTACTCTTATGTACATGCATACGAGCAGCGGTATCTGTGACATTCATGTTCGCGTCTAAAAGCAACGTGGTTAGGGTGTCGATGAGGATCGTGTCTTTCTTTTCTTCTATGAGCAATCTGTAGTAGTCATGATAAACAAACGGCTTATTCTGGTCGGTATTCTTTTTTGTTTTAATCTTTTGCACAAAATCGATCTCGCTGATGCTGAATACCCGCTTGTACGGAAAGATGACGCGCATTTCTTTTATATTGTGCTGGAACAGCCAATAGGACTCTTTGATCATCGTAATGACGAGAGCGGGATTGCAGATCACTGCGTTGAATGCGAGACCAGCTCCCTTCAGTGTGTCCAGGATAGCGGGCAGATCCTCGTCGATCTGTTCTCTTGACCGGTCAGCCATAATGATCAAGGTTTGATTGAAGATATCGATGATGAATTTGTTGGAATACGCATGCAGTTCTTTCTGGAGGATGCTTTTCGCTTCCCGCAGGGGCTCGTTGCCGGTTTCGGTAGGATCCTCTGGATAGAAATAATAAACTGACGAAAGGTGTGAAAGATCCAGTTTCATGGAGCGGGCAATCCGGTGCATTCTCTCAGGCTCGTCGAGTATGATCGAGGAGATCAGTTGCTTTGTGTCGACTCTTCCGTATTCTTTTGCCCACAGGTTGATATATGTGTGCAGGATGTATTGGATCTGATCGCACATTTCCTCTGTCAGAGGGGTCCGTTCTTTGATCACGACCATATCGATCATCGATCCGGCTGCCTCAAAGCTGCCCTGGCAAACAGCGAACTGATTGCCGCCCGCGCTGATTTGAAAGATCCTGCCTTTTGGCGATTCATTCGCGCGGATCGCTTCCATGATGTCACGGATCGGCAGCTTTCTGCCGATCGGCCATTCAGCACGGTTCAGTTCTCGCTCATCTTCATCATAGAGGAGGACCGAGGTCTCTGTCCGGTCTCGAATGACCGCAAGGACATTGTTGATGGTCCTGCTTTCGTGATCGAATTTTGAAAGCTGTTCAATGATATCGGAAGCAAAATAACTGTTCTTTCTTCTGTCCTCAATGATCGCTTCCATGATTTCTGTTATCGCATCGCTGTAACGCAGTCGTGGATCAGAAGGCATGACAATCAGAGGTAAGCCAATCTGATCTGCCAGGGCAATGATTCTTTGATCGATTCTCGGCAGCACATACCCGACATAGTAGAGAATCAATGCCTTCTGCCCGATCTGCCGTACTCTCCTAATCGTTTCGAGCTGCTTATGAACGTCATCTTTGGCGGCAAGCATGGCGCTGATGATGATCCCCTGGTTGTAATGGGTCGAATCCCAGGAATTCCAGGGGAATTTGAATTGTGCAGAGTCATCATCTGTGGTGTCCAGCACACCCGTGACTTCCAGAACACTGACGTATGAGATCACGGCATCAAGATGGTCGAGGCCGGCAACGACTTTTGCACTGCTGAAGACGGGGAGTTTCAGCAGGTCCCGGATTGTGACACTCATGGGTCCTCCTTTGAATGATAACAACTTAACGTTGTTTAGAAATGGTATACTGAGACTATCAAGCTATCGAAATTCTAACATATTTTTGTCCAAAAGGACAATCTGAGTGGGTAAATTTGGTCTGGAAATTCGTACAAATCAGGCGGATAAAATAATACAATTTTATTAACTGGTAGAAAGGAGTGAGAAGTGAACGTTCTGGATGCGATCAGAGAACGGCATTCGATCCGCAGTTTTACGGATGAAACCGTCAGCCGGGAGACCTTAAGGGATCTGACTGAATGCGCGGTGCTTGCGCCGACGGCCAGCAATGTGCAGTGCTGGAAGTTCATTGCGGTCACAGATCCTGACTTTGTAAGGAAAATCACTTTGTTTTCACCGGGGATGTCCGGTAAGCCGCCGGTCATTTTGGCTTTGTGCACAGATCAGAGCATCGCGGAATCGCGGCTCGGAGAAACGAACAGCAGAGAACTTGCAACGATAGATGTCTCATTGGCTGCTGAAAACATCATGCTCCGTGCCGTCGAGCAAGGGCTTGGGACTTGTACGATCAAGAGCTTTAACGAAGAAGCGGTACGCGCAATCCTTGGTCTTCCTTCGCATATACGGCTGGAATACCTGCTTGCGTTAGGATATCCGGCCGGTCCGGGCAAGTCGCCGGCGCGAAAGGCGATCGAGGAAGTACTGTACTACGATACCTATAAGGAATAAGATTGTTCATCCAAGAGGCAATATGGAACAACAAGAATTGAAAGAATTGCTGATTTTTATGTCGGTATGTGCGGCCGGGCTTTCGGAAGAGCCCAAGATCTACGGCCCGCTCAGGCTGATCGATGCCGCCTGCAGACTGGCAAAGATCCTGAAAGAAGGCGGAATGGACCATCCAGCATTGGATGAGTTCATAAATTTGATCGGCAAGGGCAGAGAATCCTGCATGACAGATGAGAAAGCGTTTCGCGAAATGCTTCAAAAGGCAGCGATGCTGCTTGTCGATCTGGCATGAACGTGAACAGTGGATGGTGGAGACATTCCTTTGATTTGCATATAAAGGAGACAGGATCATGAAATATCTCGCGGCAGCGGTCCAATACAATTGTCGCCTGTTGGACAAACCTTACAATCTGCAGAAATTGGAAGAATGGACACGCAAAGCGGCAGAACACGGGGCCAAACTGATCGTTTTGCCGGAAATGGGGACCTCCGGTTACTATTTCTCTTCGCGTGAAGAAGTTGAAGAAATAGCGGAAACGATACCCCGCGGGGAAACCGTACAGCGGTTCAAAGCCCTCGCGAAAGAACTGGACTGCTACATAGTAGTGTGTCTTCCCGAAAAAGATGGACGGCGGCTTTACAACAGCTGTGTTCTGATCGGACCGGAAGGCGTATTTGGCAAATACCGCAAGATCCACCCGTATACACCGGACACACTGTGGGCGAAGAACGGGGATCTTCCGATCGAGGTGTATGATACGCCGATCGGCCGTATTTCGATGCTGATCTGCATGGATGTCAGTTATCCGGCATCCGTACGGGTAGCTGCTGCCAAAGGGGCACAGGTCATCTGTGTTCCCTGCAACTGGTGTGAACCGACCATACCGTCTTCGATTTGGATGACGAGGGCCTACGAAAATCAGGTCGCCATGGTCGTTAACAATCGCCACGGCGTGGAGAAGGGTTTTGTTTTCAGCGGAGGCGCTGCAGTAATCGATCAAAGCGGGAAGATCTTGGCTGCTCAGATGGAAGGAGACGGGATCGCTCTGGCAGAGATCGATACCGAAAAGCGTGCTGCGGAGGGATGCCTGGCAGACCGTCGTCCCGCGCTGTATACAGGTCTTCAGACGATGCAGTACTTGTGGCCGGACAATCAACTGCATGTCACATTCGGAACACCAAGAATGCCAGAGGGCGGCATCCTTCATGCAGGGGTCGCACAGTTCGCGCCGCGGAAAGGAGATCATGCACATAACCTGAAAAAAATTGAGGAACTGGCAACATTGGCGAAGGAGAAAGGCATCAATGTCCTGACCTTCCCAGAACTGGCTCTGTGCGGACGGCCTAAGACGCGCGAAAAGGCATCAGCCTGGGCGGAATCGCCCGGCAGTCCCAACCTGAGTCGTCTTGCAGAACTCGCATCTGGATTATCGATGTCTTTGATCTGCGGATTTGTCTTGCTGGAAGACGGGGAACTCTACAATGCTGCGGGACTGACAGCACCTGACGGAACGACAGTACTCTACCGCAAATCCCATCTTCTTGAAGAGGAAAAAACGTGGGCGTCGGCAGGGGATGATCCCGGTGCCTGGATCGATATTGGAGGCAGCCGAATCGGTATTCTAATCGGTGCTGAAATCTGGGTCACAGAACTGCCGACACTGCTTGCAAATGACGGATGCGATCTGATCACAGTCCCGGCAGATCTTGAAAAATGCTGCGAGGGCTTCCCGCTTTCCGCTGATCCAGAGACACATTGGCATATCGCGCGCGTCCGCGGGAATGAGAACAACACGTATATCGCATTCTCGAACGCAAAGGGATACAGCGGGGTATTCAATTGCGATATGTTCGAGTTTCCCCGCAAACAGGAAGTCATCGTGTCCGGGATTGAGGAAGCTGTTGCAGGAGTCCGGTATGAAACATACCCGATGATCTGCAGGGACGGACAATGGATGCCGAATCCTGTGCGAACTAAGTTGATGCTGGCCACCAGGCAGCCATATTGGTATGATTCATTATTTGAAATGGATGAAGAAGGAGGTAAAAGATGAACGAGGAGAAGAAGGGTTTTATCCAGAAAATGGATGAAGTCGCGGACGACTATGCATTGCGTCCTGTACCTCAATCCGAACGTTACGGTTGGGTCAAGATGTTCTTTGTCTGGCTCTGCTGGAATGTCGTTGTCGGCGATCTGGCGACCGGGACTGCGTTGGGATCGAGTCTTAATTTTAAAGACGCCATGATCGCTTTGTCGGTCGGCGATATCGTCCTTGTGGTCATGATGATCAGCACTGTTTATATTGGTGCAAAGACTGGCCTTGCGAGTATGCCGCTGATCCGGTTTACTGTAGGACGAGTAGGCACCTATATATTCTCGGCGATCATCTGCTTTACATCGGTTGGATGGTTTGCCGTACAGCTCGGTTTCTTCGGACAGATCTGGTCACGGTATATTCCGGTCTCGGTACCGGTGCTGGCTATCGTTGGTGGCGTACTCATGGCAAGTACTGCGATCGTGGGATTCAAAGGCATGGAGAAGATCAGCACAATAAGTGCGATTCCTCTGTTGCTGTTTATCATGCTGGCCCTGTTCAATGCGATCAGAACGATTGGCATGGATGCACTGGTCACCTACGAACCGGTGACGAATCAGATCGATTCGATGACCGTTGGCATCAGTACGACGATCGGCAGCTGGGCTGTTGGCATGGCGACCGTACCGGATTGCGGCAGATATGCCAAACGGGATGTTGTGAAGATCGCTATCGTCTGGACGAGCGGGTTGTTCTTCGGTCATTTCCTGCTTCCGATCGCGGGCATGGCGACCGCTCTGCATTTGGGCACCTGGGACTTTGGTGTTGTCAGTGATTACATCGGCGTCATGGCTACCGGTTCTGGTCTGATCGGCGCGATCCTCATCACGCTGGCGGCATGGACAACCAATCAGGCAAATCTCTATTCCAGTGCGAACGCACTGACAAACATCGTTGAAGGGAGAAAATGGCGTCTGACCTGTATTCTTGCAGTGATCGCCATTGTACTCGGCTTCTTTGGTGCGGTTGATTTCTTCGTCCCATACATGACTTGGCTTGGCGTCGTCGTTCCTCCCATGGCTGCGATCATGGTTTCAGATTATTTGCTGCTGCCGCTGTTCGGCATGAGAGAAGAACGTAATTTCGAGGACATCTCTTACAGCAAGTTGCCGATGTTCAAATGGCCGGCGCTGATCGCATGGGCAGCAGGCGTCGTGGTCGCGATCCTCTCCCCCGGCGTACAGGCGATCAACGGCATGCTGACAACGATGATCCTGCATGTCATCCTTGCCAAAATCACATGGAAAAAGTGATGTGTGTCTTGTGATAGAAGTGAGGTGGAAAGAATGTCAAAGATGCAGATAACCAAAGAGATCATTGAAGCCGCGGTTGTTGGCGGGAGCGTACTCGGCGGCGGTGGTGGCGGATCTATGAAAGATGGATTAAAGATGGCTCTGCAGGCACTTGAAGCCGGGCCAATGGAATTGATCGATATCGAGGATCTGTCTGAAGATAGTTATGTCGTCAATGTCTCCGCTGTCGGCGCCCCTTCAGCCAAAACATCATTTGCGACACTGGAGGATTATGCAAAAGCGGCCCGTCTGCTTTGTGACTTTGCAAAGATCGAGATCGCAGGTTTCATCACTAATGAAATGGGAGGACTCGCAACAGTCAACGGATGGATGCAGGGGGCTCTTTTGGGCCTGCCGATCATCGATGCGCCAAGCAACGGGCGTGCGCATCCGACCGGTGTAATGGGCGCCATGGGGTTGCATGCAGAGGGAGAGTATGAATCGATCCAGGTCGCTGTCGGCGGCAATCCGGCGCTGGGGAAGCATATCGAGGTCTCTGTCCGCAGTACGATCGATAATGCAGCTGCGCAGGTTCGAAATGCTGCCGTTTTGGCCGGCGGGTTCGTAGCGGTCGCACGGAACCCTGTCACAGCAGGGTATGCAAAAACACATGCGGCAAACGGTGCAGTCAAACAGGCGATCGCGCTGGGCCGATCAATGCTTGCCGCCAGGCCGGATGGCGGGAAGGCCGTGACCGAAGCCGTCTGCAGGGAACTTGGCGCGACTGTGCTGCATCAGGGAAGGATCGCCGCGATCGATCTGACCTGTAAAGGCGGTTTTGATGTCGGTACGATCAAATGGGATGATTTTGAACTCACCTTCTGGAATGAGTATATGACAGCGGAACAAGACAGGAACCGACTGGCCACATTCCCGGATCTGATTATGACACTGGACACCGGGACCGGATGGCCAGTCACTTCAGCAGAAGTGGAGGAAGGGCAGGATGTTACAGTGATCTGTGCCTCGAAGGACAGGATCCGGCTTGGCGCCGGCATGAGCGACCCCGTGCTGTTCGGGTCCTGTGAGGAAGCGACCGGGAAAAGCATGCTCTCGTATATATTCACCTGATACAGATTCATCTCTAAATATGCTAGAAAAACGCCCCCTTTTTAAGGGGGTTGTTTTCTAATACAAAAACATCGCAAGTTTTTTAACTGTTTTCACGAGATTTTTGCCAATCAATTGGAGTTGTCGGCGGAAAGATAAGTTACCAATAGAGTGTTGATAAGAAAGGACGGAATTAAACTGTGAACTAGTCAAGCAAAAGTAGACAGATTAAAAAAACCTAACCAAAGCCCTGTTCAAGCCTGTATTGGACAGGGCTTTTGTATTGCAGAGCATACGCAGGCCTCTCGTTGTTGTAGTACGTAA
>Ga0129307_1001159_pt1 | contig 30972 bp, 23 predicted proteins | sample P1105metagenome_FD_94437 | JGI IMG/M metagenome (GOLD analysis project Ga0129307, IMG submission 94437) | Capybara group fecal microbial communities from Wisconsin, USA - P1105 metagenome | ecosystem: Host-associated > Mammals > Digestive system > Large intestine > Fecal | place: USA: Wisconsin...
AAAAAGCCCGCCGTCTTACGGAAAGCCTGGAGAGTCTGATCATGAACTGCCGGAAGGATCGCGGCCCGGATCTTTTCTTTGCCGGCAGAGGACTGAAATGCCTGCTCTTTCTGGATTGCAGCAGGAATACCGGCATGGACCGGATCAGGTCATTTGTGCAGGAGATCTATACCGGCTTCAGAAAGATCGAGCCTTCTTACGGGCTTCGTTTCGGCATCAGCGAGATCTCCCGGAACGGTTCGCCGGATTTTTCCGCGCTCTCTGCCGACGCGGAACTGGCGCTGCAGTACTGCCAGGAATCCGGGGAAGAAAGCTATTATTTCACCAGCAAGGACTCGCAGTTCTACCGGCTGGTCCTGGAACTGGCACGCAACCCGAAGATCTATGAAGCGGCCAAAGCCATGATGGATAAGCTGCAGGGCCCCGAAGCCAGGAACGGGATGGATCTGAAGCACACGCTGATCACCTATATCCAGTGCAACTACAATCAGAGCGTCACCGCCAGAACACTGTTTCTGAACCGGCATTCTCTTCTGTATCGCATTAAAAAAATAGAAGAGATCACCGGTATGTCTCTGACAGACCACCGGGATCTCTTCACTTTAGAAGTTTATACCAGGATCATGAACAATTACTGAAACCGATCCTTCGGTACCGTTTAACGGGAGGCTTTCTTTGCCTTCTTTTCAGCTTCATACTTCGGAAGCTCCGCGTCGTAGAACTCTTCCTTCATTTTGATGACCTGTTTGCTGAGAAGGATGATACCGATCGCGTTGGGGATGATCATCAGACCGTTCGCGGTATCCGCAAGATCCCAGGCAAGGCCGAGGGTCGTGTAGGAACCGACGACGATGAACACAAGCCAGAGTATTTTCAGGATGTTTTTAGCCCGGGTGCCCCAGAGATAATCTCCGGCTTTCTCGACGTAATTGTACCAGCTGATCAGGCAGGAGAAACCGAACAGGATCTCCGCGCCGAGAACGACATAGGAACCGAAATGTCCCGGCAGCAGCGTGTCGAATGCTCTCATGGTAAGCGCAGCGCCGTCGATGCCGGTATCCCACAGTCCGGACATGATGACCGCCAGACCGGAAATGGTACATACGATGAAGGTATCCACGAAAACTTCCAGCGGACCCCAGACAGCCTGCTCGCCGGGTGTGCTGACTTTCGCGGAAGCGTGGGTGATCGCTGCGGTACCGATACCGGCCTCGTTGGAGAAAATGCCTCTTGCGAAACCGTATCTCATGACCATCAGGATCGATGCGCCGGCAAGTCCGCCGCCTGCCGCCTGCGGATTGAACGCAAGAGCGAGGATCTGGCCAATCGCCATGGGGAGCTTGCCGATGTTAAGGATAATGACCAGAATGCCGCAGAGCAGGTAAGCGCCTGCCATCAGCGGGGAAAGCAGTCCGCAGACTTCACCGATCCTGGTGATCCCTCCGATAATGACGATGCCGGTCAGGATCATAAAGATCACACCGGAGATCATCGGATTGACGCCGAACTGTTCGTTGATCGCCGCCGACATCGTATTGGTATCGACGACAGCGGAGATCATGAATCCCGCAAAGATCATGAAGAGGGCAAACAGCGTGCCCAGCCATTTCTGGTGAAGACCCTCGGAAAGGTAGTACATCGGACCGCCTGCCCAGGAACCGTCTTCCATCTTCTTTCTGTACTTGATGCCGAGCGCGATCTCAGCAAACTTGGTCGCGCAGCCGACCAGTGCCGCAACCAGCATCCAGAACAGCGCGCCGGGACCGCCGAGGACGATCGCCGTTGCAACGCCTGCGATGTTGCCCGATCCGACGACGGCAGACACGGATACCATGGCTGCCTGGAAGGAGGAGATATCTCCTTCACCGCCTTCGTCCTTTTTGGTAAAAGCCTTCACATAGGTCTGTCTGATCAGGAAGCCCCAGTTACGGAACTGGATCCCCTTGAGACAGACCGTCATGATGATTCCGGCTGCCAGAATGAGGATGATACAGGGGACGCCCCAGACAAAATCATTAATATAGCCATTGACAGTCTCTATAAATTCCATGTTCCCCTCCTTTTCGAACATCAAAAACTGATGCAGGACATAGTTTAACTGTTACCATTATAGGCTTTCAATGAAACTTAAAACAACCAACATTATGTCGTATAATAATGATATAAAATATAACATGTTGTTATAATATAAGTATCCATAGAGCAATGAGCATTTTGTTTTTACGGGGAGGACTTCAATGAAAAAGAAACTGTACAGAAGCATATTTCTTCTTATGCTGGCTGCTATGCTGCTCCCTGCACAGATCATGACGGCCGCGGCAGCAGAGCTTAAGCCCGGCAGGGCGGGCACTGCTTCAGACAGTAAGGAAGAGCTCAGGATCACCGCGATCGATGTCGGAAAGGGAGACTGTATCCTTGTGGAGACCCATGACGCAAAGGTCATGATCGACACGGGATATGAAAAGACCTCGGAGGATGTCCTCTCGTATCTTTCGGAGAACGGCGTCGAAAAGCTCGACGTCCTCATCATTTCCCATTATGATAAGGACCATGTGGGCGGCGCCGCGGATGTGATCCGCAGTGTTCCGGTCGGACGGGTATACCTGCCCGAATACACCGGGACCGGCAAGAAGTATAAAAAGATGATGGAAGCGCTGGAGGAAGTGAAAGTGCCTTATCGTCTGATCAGCAGGGAATTCGGTTTCCGGCTCGGAGGCGCGTACTGGAAACTGTATCCCTCCGGCGTTCCCTTTGACGGGGATAATGATAATGACTGTTCCCTTTCCGCTTCCGTACGATGCGGACAGAGCTCGGCACTGTTCGCCGGAGATCTGGAGGAGGACGGGATCGCTTACTTTGTCAGTAAGTACAAAGCGCTGCGTCCATTTGACATTCTCAAAATGCCCCACCACGGCAACAATGAGGACAATACGGGCGAGCTTCTGGCGCTTGCGGATCCGAAGATCGCGGTCATCACGGACGGCCATGAGCGCAGGGCATCCGGAAAGACGCTGGAACTTCTGGCGGAGAGGAAGGTGGAAGTATACAGCAGTACGGAAGGCGGCACCATAACGGTGCACGGCAGGGATAACGGCGAATATACCGTAGAGACTGAGATCAAGGAGCGTCCTGGGATCCCCGACCAAAGCGGCGAATGGCGTTACGAACTGTCAGAGGACGGGAACGCTGCTGTCACTGCGTATGAGGGAAGCGAGGCTGTCCTGAGCATTCCAGCAGAAATCGACGGGCATCCCGTGACTGCAGTCGGTCCTTCTGCGTTTTATAACTGCAGGGATCTTAAGAAAGTGAGCATTCCGGAAGGCGTGACGGACGTCGGCGCTTCAGCGTTTTCGTGGTGCACGGATCTTGAGGAGGCAGATCTTCCCGCAAGCCTTTCGACTATCGGTGAGGCGGCATTTTCATGGTGCTATTCACTTGAAAGCATTGTCATCCCGGACAATATCCGTGTGATCGATGATGCGGTCTTTACCCGCTCCGGACTGAAGGAAGCGACGATTCCTGCCGGAGTCGAAAGCCTCGGCGATTCTTCCTTCTCGCACTGTAAAAAACTCGGCACGATCCGTTTCATGGGAACAGAGGCACAGTGGGACGGGATCAAAAAGGACAAGGACTGGAATAAAAAGAGCAATGCCGGCATGAAGATCGAATATGTGATTCCGTAAAATGAGCTTAATCCGTCTGAAGACCATGGTTTTTCAGGATTTGTTTCACTCTGTTTTGAAACTGCGAAAAAAACGCTCAGACAACAGAAATGCTGTCTGAGCGTTTTCATCGAAATATGTGCAGGGAGAAACCCTGCTGCAGTATGCCGGTATTACTGTACGAAGTATCCTTCCACGGAGATCACATTGCCGTCCGGGGTGTAGCCGAGGACGATGCCGTCATCAAAGAGCAGGAAGCGGATATCCGCCTCTCCGCCGCCGTTATCCACATAGCTGTAGACGGAAACCGACTCTTCATTATTGTAGGTGCCGTCTCCGACATATTCGAGGTTCTCCGCATCGCAGCCGACATAGTCTGCGATCGCGGCTTTCTGTTCTTCTTCCGACATGATCAGGTATCCGCCGCTTTCGCCGCCCTGGACATCTGCGCCATCGCTTTCATTGGCAAAGTAATCCCAGACCACGTCTTTGTTTTCATAGATCAGATAGGCATCATTCGTTTCGTCGGAAATAAGATGAAGCCGGACAAGTCCGTCTTCCAGGCCGGCATCTTTCATGATATCCGCGCAGCCGTCCGCCAGATAGTCGAACATGTTCGTGACTTCGTCCCAGTTGGTGACGTCATCGATGGTCTCATTGTTGATACCGTCAGCCCAGAGGGAGACATAGATGGTGTTCTCATCCAACGTGTAGGTCACATCCCGGAGCTCGCCCCATTCCCGGACCAGGAAATCATCCACTGCCATCGCGGCTCCCTGAAGCGCCGGCATGCCCTCTTCGCCGTCATCGGCGACATCCAGATCAGCTTCAGATTCTTCAGCAGCTTCGGTTTCGGTCTCTTCCGCAGCGGCTTCGGTTTCGGTCTCTTTCACGGCGGCAGTTGTTTCCGCGGCCTTTGTATAGATCTTTACGCTGCCGCTGGTGCCTTCTTCCAGGACAAAGCAGAGGACGTTGTATGCACCTGCCCCCGGAACCGACAGTTCTGCCGTATCATTTCCGGAAATTTCCTGTTCTGCGTCTGCTGCGGCATTTTTATCCTTGCCGTCCGCAAGCACACGGATGTTGAGTTTTCCGGAGGTAAGGGCGGCCTCCAAGACCAGCACTTCCGCGTCCCCGACCTGGATGCTTCCGTCGGAAGTGGTATCCGTATCACAGTTGGAAGCTTTGATCTCGATGGTATTGTCCATCTTGGAGACCATGCTGAAGCTGGAAGAACTGACGGTGCAGGCAGTCACAGCCAGCATCATGATCCCTGCGAGGGACAGTACCAGCAGTTTTTTCATGGTTTCTCTCAGCGAATGATTCATATATGTATTTCTCCTTTGTTAATATATGTCATATCAGATGCACGTTACATGCCCTAGAACTATACCACATTTCCGGCAGAATGAGCAGAAAAAGATCAATTATTGACGAATATCCTGAAAGAGGGGCCATGTACGATATAAGCTGCCGGAGAGCATCCGGCGGTTTTACATAAAGGCGGCTTCGGAAAGTTGAAAAGACTGCGACAATAAAGTACAATTATGAAAAAGGAGGTCATTTATGAATCAGAAAATGGCAGCAGACAGGGAACGTCAGCTGGAGATCTTAAAGAAAGTCACTGAAGAAGCAGAGCGCTTTTTTGCGCAGCGGGAGACCGGCAAGGCCCTTCCGGTATGGGAGCGGCAGCCCATCAGACGTATCAGCGACGAGGGACTGGGTGCGGAAGGCGCCATGGACCTCTTTATCAATGAGTATTCCAAGGGATTGGCTTTAAACAGCGGCAGCCGTTTCTTCGGCTTTGTCATCGGCGGCGTTACGCCGGCAGCACTCGCCGGAGACTGGATGACCTCGCTCTATGACCAGAATGCCTTCGGAGAGCTGGACTGCATGGACCGTCAGATCGAGGATGAAGCGATCGAAGGGCTGAAGGACCTTCTGGGACTCAGGAAAGACTTTGTGGGATCCTTTACCTCCGGCGCTACCATGGCGACGACCAATGCCCTGGCCTGCGCCAGGGAGTGGGCTGCCCTGAAACAGGGAAAGACCGCCAATGACGGCATCTACGGGCTGGAAAGGCCGGTGGTACTGTCAGCATTTGCCCATGCATCGATCTATAAAGGACTTTCCATCCTGGGGCTCGGAAGAAATTCCATCATCGAATACGGAAAGCTGCCCGGAAGGGACAGGGGCGATGTGGAGAAGCTGGAGGCGGAACTTCAGAAGGCAGCCGGCAAGGCAGTCATCGTCATTGCAAACATGGGCACTGCCAGCACGGGTGATCTCGATGATCTCCGGGCGATCGCGGATCTTAAGAAGAAATACCCCTTCTGGCTGCATGTGGACGCGGCTGTAGGATCGATGGCCATGGCTTCGCCAAAGTACTGCGGCCTGTATGACGGAGTGGAAGAAGCGGACAGCATTACGATCGACGGCCATAAGTGGCTGAACATGAACTATGACTGTGCAATTGCCCTGATCCGGAAGGAACACAGGGAAGTGCAGTACAGGACCTATGCCCAGGCAGTCCGTGTCAATGACAACTGGACCGAAAGCACTCCTCTGGAACATCTGGGCAATGAAGGAAGCCGCCGCTTCCGGGCCCTGGCAGTATGGATGAACCTGATGGCATATGGAAAAGACGGTTTCAGGGAAATGGCGGAACGTGACTGCATACTGGCCGCAGAGCTTGCGGACCTGCTGGAAGAAAGCGGCGTTTACCGGATCCATAAGCCCGTACTGATCAACGGATTTGCATTTACGCTGAACAAGCCGCAGGTGAGCGGCAAGGAGATGACGGATCTGGAAAGAGCGATCCGGGAAGACGGGACCACCTATCTGAACCGGGCGGATGTGGACGGCGTTCCGCATCTTCGCTGCAGCTTCAGCAACTGGAGCATTGAGGAAGACGATGTGAAGAAAGTCGCGGAAGCGCTCATCAGGATCGGAAAAGCGTTTATCTGAAGATCCTGGAAGAACGGAAATGTAAAAGAAGTGTCTGAGATTGATCCGGACACTTCTTTTTTTCAGCGATCTTTAAAAAGCCGTCAATGCCGGCGGCATTGCCGTGCCTGAAAAAGCATTTAAAAATCGAAACAGAGAGTCTTTATTTCATATTTGACGCACTGTAAGCAACGTGCTACTATGAAAACCAGCAATCCGGTCCTGCAGGAGAGCAGAACGGTCTGCCGCAGGATGGATGCAGAGCAATCAGGCTCATCAGAACGCAGTCTTTTATAAGGGAAGCATATGGTATTTGAGAAAGATTTTTATGTAGGATACAGCGACGTTGAAGAGCACTATGAGCTGACCAACAAGTCGATCCTCCGTTTCCTTCAGGATGCGGCATGCGTGCAGTCCGTTAAGATCGGGGACAGCCAGAACACCAGATCCATGATGTGGTTCATTTTGTCCTACAGGGTTGACGTCATTAAAAGACCTATCTATGATGATACGATCCGGATCCGGACATGGGCGAGGCATTTCAAGGGGCCGTTTGCGGTCCGTGAGTTCGAGATCCTGAACGAAGCCGGTGAGGTCGTCGCGACAGCGGTCTCCAACTGGGGCCGCATCAACGGAGAAACGCTGAAGCTGCAGGATCTTTCGGAAGACGTGGTCCGCAGATATGACGCCGAGCCGGACAGGACCAACTATGAGGGAGACGGCTGGCTGAAGAAGCTTCCCGCACCTGAAAAAAGCGATCTCACAAGACTGCTATACATCGACCGCAACTTCATCGACGCCAATCATCACATGAACAACATCTTCTATATGGATATGGTCAATATGGTGCTTCCGGAAGCGGTCTTCCGTGCGCCGCAGGCGAACACCTTTGAGATCATGTTCCGAAGGGCCAATGAATACGGTGAAACGGTGCAGTGCCACTATGCCGAAGAACCGGATGCGCACGTCGTCTATATCAATTCCGAAGACGATACACAGCTCCGTACGGTGATCCGCCTGCATGTTCCCGGGGCGTCAATAAGGTAAAGGCGCACAGCTTTTTATGAGAAAAAAGGAAAAGAGACGAACGGGGATGAAAACGGAACTTGGCCGTGATTACCTGTCAATAGAACACAACGGGAAACGATCCTGCGGCGGAAGCCAGAACTGGTTTTCGGGGCAGCTGAAGCACTGCGGGTGCGCGGTCATCGGGGCGGCGGATCTTTTATGGTATCTGACCCGCGGCAGCAGCATGAAGGAACCGCAGTACGAAAGATACGTCCGCCGTATAGGATGGTCATTTCCCCTGATCCCTTTCCGGGGCATTCCGGGAGTCGTGATGGCGGTTCTGCTGAATCTCTATATGATCCGGAAGCGCCTTCCTTACAGGGCATCCTGGGGAGCGGGCCGCGGCGGGATCCGCCGTAGGATAAAGGCAATGATCCGGGAGGATATCCCCGTGCCGCTTTGTATCGGACCGGCACTCCACCAGGCTTTGAAAGCTCCCCCGTACCGGGGACTGAAGCTTTATAAAAAAGACCCGGAAAATGACAAGTACGTCTGGAACAAGACGATCCGGAATCATTTCGTGGTCATTACCGCAGCAGACGGAAAATGGGCCAGAGTCTCCAGTTGGGGAGAGGAGTATTACATCGATCTCGAAGAGCTGGAACGGCTGTCCCGGTGGGACGCATTTGGCGCTTATACCAATATCATAAGGATCAGGCGCCTTGCAGGCAGAACGTAGAAGAAGGAGGATACCGTGGACAATCAGAAAGTAGTAGTATTGAATGCCGGAAAGATGAATTATGACGGACTGCTGGACTTCGGGTCTCTTTCACCGGATACGGCCGTGTATGAGGACAGCAGCGCGGATCAGATCCTGAACCGGATCGAAGGAGCTGCGGCGGTTGTAACGAAGGAGCTTCCGGTCCCGGCGGAGATGATAGCAGAGTTTCCGGCGAGTGTGAAGCTGATCTGCGAGGCAGGCACCGGTTACAACAACATTGCGATCGACGCGGCAAGGCAAAAGGGCATCACCGTCTGCAATGTCCCCGCTTACAGCTCCCAGAGAGTGGCGCATACGGCCGTTATGCTGATGCTGAACCTTTCCTCTACGATGCAGGCCCAGATCAGGATGCTGGCGAACGGGAACAGGGATAACTTTACAAAGTATCTGCAGGTGCCTCACGTGGAGCTGAACGGCAAGACACTGGGTGTGATCGGCTGCGGCAATATCGGCCGTCAGGTGATCAGGATTGCTCAGGCGATGGAGATGAAAGTCATCTGCTATACCAGAACGCCCCGCCCGGACGAAGAGAACCTGCATTTTGTCCCGCTTGAGGTGCTCCTCAGGGAAAGTGATTATGTATCGCTGCATTGCCCGTTAAGCGAGGCTACCCGTCATCTGATCAATGAGGAGACGCTTGCACTTATGAAACCGACCGCGTTTCTGATCAATACCTCGAGAGGCGCGCTCATCGATGAACCGGCGCTGATCCGCGCGCTTCGGGAGAACAGGATCGCCGGAGCCGGACTCGACGTACAGGAGACAGAGCCCCCTGCGGAAGATAATCCGCTTTACACCATGGAGAACGTCATACTGACGCCCCACATGGGCTGGAAAGGCCTCGAGACCCGGCAGCGCCTGGTCGGCGTCGTGGCGGACGATATCCGGAGCTTCTTTAAAGGAAGCCCGATCAACGTCGTGAGCTGACAATGATATACAAATAATAAAAAAGCGGAAACAGCCGGAACTGTTTCCGCTTTTTCTATACCTGAAGATCAGTCGCGGGCCGCTACGAGAGAGATCTCGACACCGGCCCCTTTGGCAAGGCCTGAAACTGCAACGCAGACGCGGGTCGGCTTATGTGTAAAATACTCGCCGTACACGGCGTTGAACTCCGCGAAGTCATCCATGTTCCTGAGATAACAGACTGTCTGCAGTACGTTGCCGTAATCAAGGCCGCAGGCATTCAGGACTGCCCCGAGGTTTTTGCAGACACGGTGGGTCTGCTCGGAGATCGATCCGCCGACCAGGTCGCCGGTGACCGGGTCAAGCGGGAGCTGGGCAGATGTGAATACAAATCCGTTTTTTTCAATTGCCTGTGAATAGGGGCCGACCGCCGGAGGCGCATCGGGAGACTGAAACGTGGTAAACATGGCGATTTCCTCCAGTCAAAGCTCTTATACGGATCTGTGATAAAGTTACTGCTCGCCCTCGTCGTAGATCTTGATCAGAGCCTGGGTGCCGAGCTTCGCCCCGCCTTCCTCATCAAGCTTTTCAAACATCCTTAAGACGTCGTTGAGTACCGGCAGCGCGGTATCTCTTTCGCAGGCTTCTTCCTTCGCGATGCGCATATCCTTGATATAGTGATAGACGAAGAAACCGGGATCGAAGTTGTCTTCGAGGATCTTGTAGCCGTTATTGCTCATCTGCCAGCTGCCGGCAGCGCCGGTGCTGATTGTATCGAGCATGGTCTTTGTATCCAGTCCGACCGCCTTTGCGTAGGTGATCGCTTCACAGGTACTGGCGAGAGCTCCGGAAAGTGCGATCTGGTTTGCCATCTTGCAGTGCTGGCCCATGCCCGGACCGCCTTCATAGACGATGTTGGTGCCCATGGCGGCAAAAACATCCTGCTGCGCGTCAAAGACTTCCTTATCGCCGCCGACCATGATCGCGAGCGTGCCCTTCTTCGCGCCGGTATCACCGCCGGAAACGGGAGCGTCAAGGGAATATACGCCGCGTGTCTTAGCGGCTTCATAGATGCGCTGAGAGAGCTTCGGGCTTGTTGTCGTCATATCGATGATCGTTGCGCCGGCGGGAACGTTGGCGATGATGCCGCCCTCGCCGAAATAGACTTCCTCGACATCCTTCGGGAAACCGACGATCGTAATGACGACATCCTTGCCGGAAGCGCATTCTTTCACGGTGCTGCACCAGACTGCGCCTTCGCTTACGACAGCGTCAGCCTTGCTTTTGGTCCTGGAATAAACAGAGACTTCAAAACCGTTCTTCATCAGGTTGCGGACCATGGACTGGCCCATGACACCGATGCCGATAAAACCTATTTTTTTCATGTTGATCACCTTCGACTTTCTCGATATTTCAAAAGACTGACAGTTCTTCTATTGATATTTTAAGGGATAAAGCAGCATATGGGAAGACAAACGGAAAAAAACAGGTTGCATGTTGCAACCTGCCCTCCATATCCGCGCACAGAAGAAATGATGTCTTAAAATGCAACAGCATCCGCCATGTCCGGCAATACCGGTTTATGTGGTCCCGGAGAGCCGGGGCGGATAAATACCTGCAACAATAAACTTGCATCTGTTCCTCTTTATATCTACAATGAGTATCAGTATCCGGCAGATCCTGTACCGGGTATATATGGATACGATCGGAATCAAAGAGAGATATGAACGAACACGGCGCTGATACCTATACACTGACAAAGCTGATGTTCCGGCTGCTGCCGGCGCAGATCCTGTTGAGCGCGTCGGGGATGGTCAACAGCCTTATCTCCGGCTTTTTTGCGAGCAATTATATCGGCATGGAGGGCATGGCCGCCGTCGGTCTCTATGCCCCGTTCAATACGCTGATCTCCGCAATCAGCACCATGCTGGTCGGAGGATCGGTCATACTCTGCGGCCAGTATTTAAGCAAAAACGAACGGGATTCCCTGCAGAATAACTTCTCCATGAATCTGCTGCTCTCGGCGGCAGTTGGCATCGCAATGGGGTTCATCCTGCTTTCGATGGGCATCTTTGACCTGAGCGGGTTTGTGACGCGGGACGAAACGGTCCGGCCGCTCTTTAATCTTTATGTCATAGGGCAGGCATTCAGTGAATTGCCGTATCTTATCGGCACTCTGATGACCGCCTTTCTTTCCCTCGAGAACCGGGGACGCAGGATCACGGCGGCGAGCACAGCTTATCTGGCAGTCAATCTGGTGCTGAGTTACCTTTTCGTTGCCGTGTTTGACTGGGGCATTTTCGGCCTGGCGATCGCTCCGGCGATCGGGTTCTGGGTGTTTATGCTTATCCAGGCAGAGTATTTCCTGTCCGGCAAGTCGGCAGTCCGCCTTTCGCTCAAAGCAGAGAATGTTGAAGAAATTAAAGAGATCATACGGATCGGGTTTCCCGGAGCCGCAAGCTACGGCTACCAGACGGTCCGCGGCCTGATCCTGAATTACCTGCTGCAGGCGTTCATCGGCAGTATCGGTGTCTCAGCATATGCCGCCATGCTGAACCTCATGATGCTTTTCTGGGCAGTCCCGACGGGAATGCAGGCCGTTTCGAGGATGCTGCTCAGCGTCAGCATGGGAGAGGAAGACCGTCAGACCCTGACGGACGTCATGCGCGTCGTGTTCAGATGCTACATCCCGCTGACCTGTTTAATGATCGCGGCGATGATCGCAGCCGCGCCCCTGATGACGGGGCTCTACTTCAGTGATCCTTCGGAACCGGTGTACCCCCTGATCGTGGCCGGGCTCAGGATCGTGCCGCTCTGCATGCCGCTCAGCCTCATCTACATGGTTTTTGTGTCCTACGGACAGTCAGCCGGCAGAACCGGGTTCGTCAATATCCTGGCGCTGATGGACGGCGTGGTCTGTGTGGCGGGCTTCGCCGCTCTTCTGATCCCTTTCATCGGTTTGAACGGCGCTTATATCGCGAGTGTATTAAACGGTGTGTGTACGACACTGTATATCATCGGATACGCATGGGTCCGTACCGGGCATTTCCCGCGGACCATGGATGAACTGATGGCGATCCCGGAATACTTCGGAGCATCTCCGGAAGAGCGGATGGATATAAGTGTCCGGACGATCGAGGAAGTCGTGAGTATTGCGGGAAAGGTACAGGAATTCTGTAAAGAGAGGGGCATCGACGCCAAACGGGCACAGCTTGCCGCGATGGCGCTGGAAGAGATGGCGGGCAATGTTATCCTGCACGGCTTTACCAAGGACGAAAAGAAGCATTCCGTGGATATCCGTGTGGTGAATAAGGATGACGATCTCATACTCCGGCTGCGGGATGACTGTGTTGCCTTTGATCCCGGAGAACACAAAGAGCCGGTTGCCGGGGACGAATCGGCGAAATATTTCGGTATCCGTATGATATTCCGGATCGCGAGAAGTATCCGGTATCAGAACCTGCTCGGCATGAATGTGCTGACGATACGCATATAGAAATCGCGGCATCCGTTTTGTTATGGTATGATAAAGATATACAAATGACATGCCGTTCTTCCGGACACGGGATCAAAGCGTGCGGAAAGGAAAGATCATGGAAACAGCAGGCCAGGAAGCAAAAAGAATAAGGATCACGGATATTCACTGCCCGAGCTGCGGTGCGCCGGCCAGGTTTGACATTCTTCAGCAGAAGTATCTCTGCGATTACTGCGGGGGCAAAGTGGAGATCGGTGAGGCCTGCCGGGAAAAGCAAGGATTCCGCAAGATGCGGGGCGAGAAGCTGAAGAACGAAGTCGCGTCGTTCCGTCTTGTAAAGGCAAGCTGCAGCGGCTGCGGCGCCGTTGTCGTGTTTGAGGAGGGCGAGGCCCTTTCGGGCTGTGCCTTCTGCGGAAGGAGCCTTGTACGGAGCGAATATCTGGATACAGAGGGACTTCCGGAGTTCGTCATCCCGTTTAGACTCACGGAAGAAGAGGCCGAGGGGCGGCTCCTGGAATGGTGCAGGAAAAACCGGAGCAGACCGGAGGCAAAGCATCTGCAGGAGGCATATAAAGAACTCAAAGGCTTTTATCTCCCCTATGAACTGGTGCGCGGCCCCGTCAGCATGACCGTTTCGAGGATGGACGGCGGCGGGCTGTTTCCGTGTATGGGTTTTATCAACGATGAATTCGTGAACCGTTCAAAACAGCTCGACAACCTGCTGCTGGACGGCATGGAACCGTTTGATCTCGACGGCCTTACGGAGTTCGATTTTGCCTATGTGGCGGGTCACAGGGTCAAGATCTCTGACATCCCGGACAAGGTGCTGGAGACCCGTGTACAGGAAGAAGCGGGAGAGACCTATACGCCCTCTGTACGAAAGACGCTGCAGACCAAGGCTGTTGAAGTGCATGCCAACGCCGGACAGGCTGTGCGTCTGCCCGTGCTGCTTCCGGTCTATTACATCAGCGGGGACAACATGATGGCGGCGGTGAACGGACAGACAGGCAAGGTCAGCGTCCGTGCGGAAAAGGATTCCCATTATTATTTTCTGCCGTGGTGGCTGAAAGCGATCCTTGCGACACTTGCTGCGAGCGCGGTGCTTTTCGGAGCGCTCTGCCTCTTCGGAATGAACATCGGCGAAAGTTTCATTATCTCTGCCATGCTCGCTTTTGTCCTCCTGATCATAACGCTCTGCCTCTACAGCGACACGATCCACAACAGCTTTTCCGTGGAAGCGGGAAGGGAGATCTTTACCTCGGAGGGCAAGAACTTCCACAGGGAACAGGGCAGGCTGGTGCAGGATGACGCAATACTTGAGCGAAAAGTCGTCCCGCCTGTCTTCTTCCATGAGATCGACGGCAGGGACGTACCTGTCGTTCTGAAGTTTGCCACGCCGGGAAGGATCCTGAAGGTGGTGGTCTTAAGCCTTGTCATGCTGTTCCTTCCGGTCATCATTGCACTGTTCCTGAACGGCTTTAACTTTTCACAGCTGGAGCTCGGCGGTTCCGCCGCCTGGTTCTGCCTCATGGTTCCCATCGTGCCGGTGTACGTGCTGAAATTCGCCGTCGTCGAGCTGTATGAGAATCCGTGGATCTATACGATCTCGGAAAACGGCAGGACAAAACGATATAAGAAGAAGTCCGGATTCAGGATCGATAAGGATCTGGCCGGGGCTGTCCTGCGGGCAGTGTTTATCCCGCCGGTGAGTCTCGCCGTCTGGTTCGGGATCATCAGTTTCTGCGTCATGTGCTATCTGACCGCATTCGGGTTTGACTGACGGAAAATGAAAACAGAAAAATATCAAAAGGGCAGGAGCGGTATGTGCTCCTGCCCTTATCTTTTGTGATCCTGCAGTCATGCCTTCCGGACTTCGACCAGGTTCGTATGCTGGGGATTTCCCTTGGCGAGCGGGCTCGGCCGGTAAGCGGTCAGCACGTTTAAGTTTCCGCGTCTGTCGATACCGTCCTTTCCGGGTGTGAACCAAGCTCCCTGGGGTATGGCAACGGTGCCCTGCATGATCCGGTCCGTGACAGTGACCCTGATCAGGATCCGGCCCCGGTCGTTCAGTATCTCCGCGAGGTCTTCATTATGAAGGTCCCTTGCCGCGGCGTCACCGGGATGGATCCAGAGCCTCTGCGGCTCCAGCCGTTCCATGACCGGATTGTTGTCGTGGATCGTATGGCAGCGCCTGCGGGTGTGCCAGCCGATGAGCTGCAGCGGATAAGTCTTTTTAAGAGGATCCTCAAAACCTTCTTCGGCCGGTACATAAGCAGGAAGCCCCGGAACCAGCGGGTCATGCCGGTCATGGAGTGTCTTTGAAAACAGTTCGATCTTTCCGGACGGCGTGTCAAAGGGATGACGCTCCGGATCCCGGACCTTTCTGCGGTAGGCCACATAGGGCTTCGCCCGGGTATAGGCATATCCGCCCTGATCGCGGAACGCATCGTAGGCAGGAAGCCCGTTATAGACCGGGTCGGAACCGTGCTTTTCCCGGAAGCTCTCATAAAGGCCCCTGATCCAGTCTTCTCTTGAATGATGTCCGTCAGCCCATTCTTCAAAGAGGCCGAGACGTTTTGCCAGATCCCCGATCCATGCATACTCGTTCCGGCTCTCGAACAGCGGCGTTACGAGCCTGCGGTTTGAAAGCAGGTAATGTCCCGACCGCCACGGGCTGCTGATGTTGTCTTCCTCCAGGAAAGAAGGCGCCGGCAGCAGGATATCCGCATATCTCGCGGACGGAGTCATGAAGACGTCGGAGCAGACGATGCACTCAATCAGTGATTCGTCTTTCAGCAGGGCGTCGGTCGCGTTGATGTCCGAATGCTGGTTGATCAGCATGTTGCTGGCGAGGCTGAAAAGGAGTTTGATATTGGATGAAAGCCTGCTTAAGCCGCGCACGCCGTCGGCCGGAGTCATATCGGTGCCGCGCTTTACGGCGTCGGTCCAGGTAAAGCAGGAGATCTGTCCGGGGTAAGGATTCGTCCCTGTCGGATAGACAGGTTTATCTTCTTCGCGGACCCAGCCGGCGCCTGCCGCGCCGCCGCCCTCGATGCCGACGTTTCCCGTGAGGCACGTTAGCATGGCAATCGCACGGGTCGACTGTTCGCCGTTTGCGGTCCGCTGTACGCCGAGCCCCGCAAGGATACAGGCGGGTTTCGTCGTTGCATATTCCCGGGCAAGTCTACGGATCGTTTCAGCGGGAATACCGGTGACGGACTCGCCCCATTCCGGTGTCTTCGGGATGCCGTCCTGCTCTCCGTAAAGATAGGCGCGGAGGTTAAGAGATGCCGGAACGCCTCCGGGCATTTGCTCCGCATCAAAACCGAGGCAGCAGCGGTCCAGGAAATCCTGATCCTGCAGGCCTTCGTTGACGATGCAGTACGCCATGCTGACTGCGAGCGCGGCATCGGTGGAAGGACGGACCGGGATCCATTCGTCGGCGAGTTTCATGGCGGTATCCGACCGGCGCGGGTCGATGACGATGACCCGGGCGCCGCGTTTCTTTGCTTCTGTGATGTAATAGGAGGTCTGCGGCGAGAAGATCGTTTCGACGGGATTGTGCGCCCAGAGGATCAGGTATTTCGTATTTGCGAGATCCTCGATACTGTGGCCGCAGAAATTGTCGCCGAAGAGATACGGCGTTGCAGTCGATGCCTGGATGGAACTGTAGGAGCCGTAATGCGCGAGGAACCCTCCGTCGAGGCAGAGGAGCCGCTTCATCATGCTGTCGGGCCGCATCAGCGAGGCAACTCCGTCGCCGTAGTTGATAAATCTGGAGCCGGGGCCATAGGCGGCTGTGATCCGCTGCCATTCATTTACAACGGTTTCCACCGCTTCATCCCAGCTGATCCTCTGAAAACGGCCCTCGCCGCGCTTCCCGATCCGTTTCATCGGATAACGGAGCCGTTCGGGTGAAAGATAGGTGCGTCGGTAGCCGGTACAGCGCACGCAGGCGCGAAGACCCGGAAGCGGGATATGGCCGGATGAAGTGAGGGAAGTAAGGCAGCCGTCCTGTACGACGGTCCTGAGCGGGCATTTGCCGCCGCAGTTATTGCGTCCGGCTGTAAACAGGGTCTCAGGCTCCCCGTCCGGAATGACCGGGCCGGGTCCGTTCAGAAACGCTTCGTAACAGACGAGCTCAGACGCGGGAGGCATGTCTTCACTCCGGAGACCTTCGGGACAGCCATTCAGTGATATGCCTGACAGGGAACGGATCATGTCAGATTCTGTAAAGCCGTTAAGTTTTTCTGCGATCCGGAGAAAGGTATCTTTCTGATCGGAAAGAACGCTGCCGTTTTCCAGTTCCTGCCGGATCCCGGCTGAAACTTTTTGAACGGTCGTTTTTACAAAAGACTCTGTGAATCCGGGGATCTCATTCAGATAAGGACCGGATCCTTCCGGGGCATGAAGCGCACAGGCGCAGAGATATGAAAGAAACCGGAACAGCTCACCGATATAATCGGGAGGATTGAAGTCCATACAGGCGGGAACATAACCGAAGCGATGGTAAGCCTGCAGTACTTTAAGAGTCGTTTCGTCCATCAGGGAGCCGGCTTCCGAGCTGCAGACCGATGCCCACAGCGGGATCCGGATATCCGCGCGGGTTCCCCGGAACAGATCGTCGTAGGCCTGCCGGCTGCCGGCATCAAAACTCTCCGGGCACTTTTCAAAAAATCGCGCCAGGTCACTGCATTCAGTCCACAGGTTCGTAAGAATATCATACATCATCGATTCTCCTTTCCGGGGACAGGCATCCGGCGGCCGCGGCCAACTATACTGCAATACCGGCTGTGGATATTTGCCTTTATCATACGAAATACAGGTGTTAAAAACAAGCTGTAAATGCTATACTGTGGAATATGATCGAAGCGCTTATGTACAGGTGGTAAAGATGAAGTATTTTGCGATCAGGGAAACACTGGAAGAACAGGATATCGATATCCCGGAGGGCGGTCAGTTCCGCTGGGAAACGGAGAAGAAAGACCCCTTCGCTGTCATCCTGACAAAGGAGGAGTGGGGAAAACTGAGGGAAAGCTTTGATATGGGCATCGAACTCGACCCGGTCGCCGATGCGCATATGACCAAGGCGGAAGTCAACTACGATTCGCTGACAGGTACGTTCTGCATCCCTGACAGGAAGGATCCTTCCGTTCAGGGGCAGACCTTTGCGTTTGCGCTCGATGAGAAAGGGGTCGCGTTTATCGACGATTCCGGAAAAGCGGAACAGATCGTCCGGAGCATACAAAGGACGAAAAAGCTGCGCTCTCCGAGTCTGGGCCGTTTTCTTTATGATTTCCTCGACCACATCGTCAAGGATGACCTGCGCCTTCTGGAAAAGTATGAGGATGAGCTGGAAGAGATCGAGCGGAAGATCGATAATGATGAGATCAGCGGGACCACCTCGCGGACCAATGCGATCCGCAGCGACGTCCGTAAGCTTCTCATGCATTACGACCAGCTGGTCGACCTTGCGCAGGAACTCGAGGAAAATGAGAACGAATTCTTTGACCAGGAGAATATCCGCTATTTCAGGCTGTTCTTAAGCCGGATGGACCGGCTGACAGCTACGGCGACTTCACTGAAGGACTATACGCTGCAGATCAATGACCTGAACAAGGCGCATCTTGAATTGAAGCAGAACCACATCATGACGATCCTGACGGTTGTAACGACGATATTCATGCCTCTGACACTGATCACGGGATGGTACGGGATGAACTTCCGCTACATGCCGGAACTGGAATCGATATACGCTTATCCGATGGTATTCGGGACCTGCATACTGATCATCATCGGCAGTCTGGCATACTTTAAGAAGAAAAAATGGCTGTGATCCGGTACGGATCCGCCTGAACGCTGCATGGAAAATGCATTATCGGATACACAATAAGCTGGTGGAGACAGAAAGGGAGCCGGCAACGCCGGCAGGGTGATTGAATGGATTACGCAAAGGAATCGTTGAAGAAGCATTATGAATGGCGCGGCAAGATCGAAATGAAGACCAGGGCTGCCTGCGACAGCAAGGAAGCGCTTTCACTGGCCTATACACCCGGTGTGGCGCAGCCCTGCCTGGAGATCCGGAAAGATGTGAACTTAAGCTACGAGCTGACCCGCCGCTGGAATACGGTCGCTGTCGTGACTGACGGCACCGCGGTCCTGGGTCTGGGTGACATCGGCCCGGAAGCCGGCATGCCTGTCATGGAAGGAAAATGCGCCCTGTTCAAGGCATTCGGCGACGTGGACGCGATCCCCTTATGTGTCCGTTCCAAGGAAGTGGATGACATCGTAAAGACCGTGACGCTCCTCGCGGGTTCGTTCGGCGGCGTAAACCTGGAGGATATCTCCGCACCGCGCTGCTTTGAGATCGAAAAGCGCCTCAAGGAAAGCTGCGATATCCCGATTTTCCACGACGACCAGCACGGCACGGCGATCATCACGCTGGCGGCCTTAAAGAATGCGCTGAAGGTCGTGGGCAAGGATATCAATGAGATCCGTGTGGTCGTGAACGGCGCCGGTGCGGCTGCGATCGCGATCACGAAGCTCCTGATCTCCGGAGGGCTGAAGGACGTTGTCCTCTGTGACCGCAGGGGAGCGATCTATGAGGGACGCACGGAGAACATGAACGCCGTCAAGGAAGAGATGGCGGCGGTCACCAACAGAAATAAAATACAGGGAAGCCTGGCAGAGGCGGTAAAAGGCGCGGACGTCTTCATCGGCGTGTCGGCTCCGGGCGTACTGACAAAAGAGATGGTCTCGACGATGGCGAAAGATGCGATCGTTTTCGCTTGTGCGAACCCGACGCCGGAGATCTTCCCGGAGGACGCGAAGGCAGGCGGTGCGAAGGTCGTGGCCACCGGCCGTTCCGACTATCCGAACCAGGTCAACAACGTGCTCGCTTTCCCGGGCGTCTTCCGCGGCGCTCTGGATGCGAGAGCATCCGATATCAACGACGAGATGAAGATCGCTGCGGCGAACGCGCTGGCTTCGCTGATCGGATCGGAGGAACTGAATGAAGATATGATCCTTCCGGCGGCGTTTGACCCGAGGGTAAAAGACGCGGTGGCGGCAGCCGTGAAGCAGGCCGCGTATGACAGCGGCGTGGCACGTATCTGAAGTCTGAAACAGTAAGAGGAACAAGATGGAAAACTACAGGATCGAACATGACTCGATGGGCGAGATCCGCGTCCCGGCGGATAAGTACTGGGGCGCCCAGACACAGCGCAGCCAAGAAAACTTTGAGATTGGCGTGGGGATCGAAACCATGCCGCGGGAGATCACTCACGCTTTCGGCATTCTGAAGAAGGCAGCGGCAATGGCAAACCATGTCCTGAAGCCGGAAAAGATGACGGCGGAGAAACTCGCGGCGATCTCGCGGGCATCCGATGAGGTCATCTCCGGCGCGCTGAACAGCCACTTCCCGCTGGTGGTCTGGCAGACCGGATCCGGCACCCAGTCCAACATGAACGCAAACGAAGTCATCGCGAACCGGGGAAACGAGATCGCGGGCGCAAAACTTCTGCATCCGAACGATGACGTCAACATGTCGCAGTCCTCGAACGACACCTTTCCGACGGCGATGCACATCGCGGCGGTCATCAGTCTGGAAGACAGACTGGTCCCTGCTGCGGAGAAACTGATCGGGACTTTAAAGAGGCTGGAAAAAGAAAACGAAGGCGTGGTCAAATCCGGACGCACGCATCTGCAGGATGCGGTGCCGGTGGCATTTTCCCAGGAGATCTCCGGCTGGAGGACCAGCCTGGAACGGGATCTGGATCTGGTCCGTGCTTCTCTTCCTTACTTGAAGGAACTGGCGCTCGGCGGTACGGCCGTGGGAACGGGCCTGAACGCGCCTCAGGGTTTTGACGAAAAGGTCGCGGCAGCAGTCTCGGAGCTTACCGGAAAGGGCTTTGTCACGGCGCCGAACAAGTTCCATGCACTGACATCCAGGGATGAGATCGTCTTTGCGCACGGAGCGGTCAGGGCCATGGCAGCGGATATGATGAAGATCGCAAACGACGTCAGATGGCTGGCGTCCGGTCCGAGACTGGGACTCGGAGAGATCCGCATCCCGGAAAACGAACCCGGATCTTCTATCATGCCCGGCAAGGTCAACCCGACCCAGTGCGAGCAGGTGACGATGGTTGCGGTCCAGGTCATGGGCAACGACACGGCAATCGGCGTGGCGGCAAGCCAGGGAAATTTCGAGCTCAACGTCTTTATGCCGGTCATCGCGTACAACTTCCTGCAGTCGGTAAGACTGCTTTCAGAGTCGATGGTCTCCTTTAACGATAAGTGTGCGGCAGGCATCAAAGCGGACCGTGAAAAGATGCATGACAACCTTCATAATTCCCTGATGCTGGTGACTGCGCTCAACCCGTATATAGGATATGAGAACGCGGCGAAAACGGCGAAACTGGCATTTAAGGAAAACATTTCCCTTCGGGAATCCTGCATCAAGCAGGGATTTCTGACGCCGGAACGCTTCGATGAAGTCTTCCGTCCGGAAAAGATGGTTTAAACAAACAGATAACTGTATTTTCGGCGGCGGTCCATGAGCACATCATGGACCCGCTTTTTTTTATATTCATTGTAGTACGGTTCCGGGAGAAGGATCCTGGTAAGATCGTTTTCAGAAAGATGAAAGCGAAGGTTTTCTCCATACAGGGATTCCGAGCTCTCCAGCTGTTCTTCGAAGCTGTTGCAAAAAGTTTTTGCTTTTGCCGAATCGATCGCTTCATATATGTCCATATCCATAGGATAATCCATTGCAGCATGAGCGAAAAGCGCCGAGGCTGAGTATTCTGCCAGGCTTTCATATCCGCAATAATCCGCCTTATACCAGATCCGAACCTTGCAATATCATATACGGAGTTTTCTTCCGCTGGCGTCAGGGATATTTTCTTCCTCCCGGTATTTGGCCACGGTACGTCGGGAGATGGTGATGCCCGTTTCCCCCAGCTTTTCACTGAGGATCCTGTCACTGTACGGTTTCTTTGGATCCTCGCTTTCGATGATCTTATGAAGTCTTCGCTTGACTTCCGCGGGAGTGAAGTTTTCCTCCTCCACGGCAGCGGCACGGATGTCCCTGCCGGTGGCCTTTCTTTGGAAGAACCAGTTCATGGGAAAAATACCCCAGCTGCACTGCAGATATTTTTGATCGATCGCCCGACTGACGGTGGATCCATTCATTCCGATGGCGCCGGCGATCTCCGACATTTTCAGGGGCTGAAGATAATCAGGACCGTTTCTGAAGAAGGCGATCTGTCTTTTCAGGATCTCACAGGATATACGGGTGATCGTTTCCTGCCGTTGGGTGATGCAGTGCTGCAGCCATTCGGCTTGTCGGATCTTATTTTCCAGATAATCCAGGGTGTCCTTATCATCGGTTGTCTGAAGCAGATTCTGATAGTAGCTGTTCACACGGATCTCGGGGGCATCCCCGCAGTTCAGGGTTACGGAAAACGCATCGTTTTTTTTGGTTACGCACACATCGGGGATGATGTACACTGTGTCATCCTGATGATAAAAGCGGCTGCCGGGCCTGGGGTCGAGAGACCGGACCAGGGAGCAGTACCGGGAAGCCGTCTCCGAGGAAATACCGAGTCTGGCCGCGATGGCAGGGATCCTGTTTTTGGAGATCAGTTCCAGACAGTCATCGATGAGCTTTTCCATGACCACATTCAGAAGACCCCTGCGCCGAAGCTGCAGCTTCAGGCATTCCTGCAGATTTCCGGCGCATATACCGGCTGGCTCCAGTTCCCGGAGCACTGAGATCAGGGCCTCCACTTTTTCGGGTTCCGAATCAAAGCACTCCGCCACAAATGATACATCTTCCGTCAGATATCCCCGTTCATCCAGCGAGTCCAGGAGATAGTCCAGGATCAGGGCATCCTTCCCGACAAAGCGTTTTATGTCCAGCTGCGAGCGCAGATGCTCCTTCAGCGTCTCTCCACGGTCCCTGTTAAAGTTCCAGCTGTCCTTCGGGTCATAATCGTCATCGTTGCGCTGACGCTGTGCCAGGTAATGGTCTTCTTCCTTATCCATATGAGAATGGCGCAGGGCGTCCAGGGAGTCCCTCTGTCCGGCGGTCTTCTCCACGTCCATGACAGGGTTTTCGAGCGCGATCCCGTCAATATAGCTTTCCAGTTCCTGCGAACTCATCTGCAGGATCTGGACGGACTGGATCATACGCTGTGAAAGGATCTGTGCCTGTTTTTGCTGTTGTCTTAACTGAATTCCCACGATAAAACCATGTGATTATCTGCTCTGAATAATGGCCGGAAAAGCCGGTCGGTCCTTATCAAACAATGTTATATTTTCTGAGTTTGTCATATAATGTGGCGCGGTTCAAGCCCAGCTTCTGCGCGGCTATGGATTTGTTGTTGTCACAGCGCTTCAGCGTATCCAGAAGCAGTCTTCGTTCGTATTCTCCCAGCCTTTCGTTTAGCGTCATCCTCATCTCCTTGCCGGCGTTCAGGCCCGCATAGGCGTTCAAGTCCATGGTCGAAATGACGGAATTGTCGACCATGATGGCAAGACGTTCCATCATGTTTTTAAGTTCACGGACATTGCCCGGCCAGTCATAGCGCTGCAGCTGCCGCGCGGCAGTTGGCGCGAGAGGGCAGGGCTCCTTGCCGAATTTCTCATAGTAGTGTTCAAGAAAATGCCGGCACAGCGGCAGGATGTCCTCCCGGCGTTCCCGCAGGGGCGGGATCCGCAGGCGGATGATGTTGAGGCGGTAAAAGAGGTCGCTGCGGAAGGTATTGTCTTGCACCATCTGCTCGAGGTCGCCATTGGTAGCGGCAATGATCTTAACGTTGACTTCTTTTCTGACGGTGCCGCCGATCCTTTCCACCACCTTGTCCTGCAGCACCCTTAGCAGCTTCGACTGCATAGGCAGAGGCATAGAGGAGATCTCATCGAGGAAAAGAACACCACCGGACGCCAGCTCGAATTTGCCGATTTTTCCCTCGTTCAACGCGCCCGTAAAGGCGCCTTTTTCATATCCGAACAACTCTGATTCCATCAGGTCGGAGGGAAGCGCAGCACAGTTCACTCTGACCAGTGGGTGGTCTGTCCGCCCGCTGTACTGATAGATCACTTCCGTGAGCACTTCTTTTCCGGTTCCCGTCTCGCCTGTGATCAACACGGTCGTGTCCAGGGGGGCGACCTTCAGCACGGTAGAGAGGATCCTGTCCATGGACTCTGATTCATAAACCAGAGAACTTTGTTTTCTGCCGGTCTGTGTCTCCCTGACATTTTCCCGGAGCAGTGCCAGTTTTTCCTCCACTTCGTCAAGACGACTCATCAAACGGTCCACTTCCTCCGTGTTTGCCAGGATTATCTCCCCGATTGCGCCTGTGACCTTACCGTTTTCGATGATCGGGATCCGGTTTCCGAAAAAGACCGTATCGCTGATAGGTGTCCAGACGCCAGTGTGTTTTTCACCTGTCCTAAGTACTTCAGGAAAGCGGGAATCCGGTACGTAATCGCGGAAATCTTTTCCTATTATATGCTCTTTGGAATCGTTGAGAAATTTAGAATAGGTGTCATTGCAGTAAATGACCCTCATATCTGAGTCCAGCGCCACGATGCCGATCGACAGATTGTCATATGCCGAAAAATCCATAAAAACCTCCGTCCCGCGGGGCAGTTCATCATCCTGCCCGGCTGTGGGGTAGTTTTTAACAGGATGCCATTTGTTATTTCATTATATAATGATATAGCATTTATTGTCGGGTTTTTCAACATGGTGTCGAAAAACCATACACTTTTTATGCGAAAAGCAGAAGTGAAAATGGTTTATTTTTGTGTGCAAAAACTATTTTTTATATCAAAAAACGGCTGTACACAACCCTTTTCGGAGAGTTTCAGGTTTGTTTTTCGAAAATTGGCATGCCATATGCTGTATTATGTTTTGCAATTTAAACAAAAACTTATCCGAAGAAAGGGGTAACAAAAATGAAAGTTGTTGATCTGACGCTCACGATCCACGAAGGAATGCCATGCTTCCCGGTGTCCTGGTATCCGAGTCCGAAATTCGAGGATATCCTGCATGTAGATAATGATCCGACCGGCTCTCACAGATATGCCAGCAAGGCGCTTCTGTTCAGCCACGGCGGAACCCATCTGGACAGCCCGAAGCATTATGCATACTTCGACTGCAAGGAGACCATCGATATCGTACCTGTTGACACCCTTGTAAATGACTGTGTATGGGTGCATTTCCCGGACAAGAAGAACCTTGAAGCGATCACCGCGGATGATCTGGAGAAAGCATGCGCAGGAAAGTCCGTAAAGGGAAAGAGCCTTCTGATCACGACCGGTTATACAGACAAAAACTGGGAAGTCGCGGATGATTATTTCCAGGTATCTCCGTTCCTTGGTGTTGATGCTGCCAAGTGGATGGTAGCAAACGAGATCAAGCTGGTCGCCATCGATTTCCAGACCGACCGTCCCGGCGATGCCAGCTTCCCTGTTCACAATGAACTGCTGAGCCACAAGATCTATATTCAGGAATATATTACCAATGTAAACGGCCTGATCGAAGCTGAGATCGGCGACGAGTTCATCCTTTCCATCGGCGCGCTGAAGCTGAAGGATCTGGAAGCTTCCACCTGCCGTGTATTCGCGATCAAAGTCTGATCCGTTCTGTCGGAATTTCCAACACTGAATCATCATATATTTAGGAGGCGGACAATACTATGACAATCCAAGAAGCTAACAAACTGAAAGGTTTTGAAAAATTCAAAGCATATTCCGGAATGATGGGACCGGCCTGGATGGCCATCGCTCTCAACATCGGCGGCGCGACCGCGGCAAATGCCGGCGGCGTCGGTTCCAGGACCGGTTTCCAGTTCCTGTGGACGATCCCGTTCCAGGTATTCACGATCGTTATAATCTGTATCCTGTTCAGTACCCTGACCCTGCACACCGGCGAGACCCCGATCGGCCTTGCAAGAAAGCATTTCGGGCAGCTGGGCGCCCTGGTCACAGCTTTCTGCGTATTTATCGTTAACGCTGTATTCCATGTCATTCAGTACGCGATCATCGGCAATATCATGAATACCCTCTTCGGCGTGACCCCGAAGATCGGTTCTGTGATAGGTTTCCTTTTCGTCGTCATTGTGGCGATGAACCCGCTGAAGGGCGAGACCATGGTCAAAGTCATCAGCAAGGCACTGCAGTGGATGGTCTGGATCCTCCTGGCTTCCTTCCTGCTCGTCTTCATCATCGTTCCCATCGACTGGGCCGGCTTCTTCAAGGGCTTTATCCCCAGCATGCAGGGCGGTTCCGCTGCGATCGTAACCGTCTGCGGCCTGATGGGTTCGGTCCTTGCGATCAACGTCCCGACACTTGCAGCATACGGTGCACATCAGGAAAAATGGGGCGATGAGAGACTCGGTCTCAGCCGTTTTGAGACCATCTACACCAACATCCTGCTGGTCATCGTCCAGATCGTTATCATCGGCGCCTGCGCATCCGTTCTGTATCCGCAGGGCGTCATCATCACCGGTGCCGGAACCATGGCAGCTGTATTCGAGCCGATTGCCGGCCGTTTCGCGACCATTCTGCTCTGCATCGGCCTGCTCGGTTCCGTTCTTTCCACCATGGTCTCCCAATGTCTGGTTTCCGGTTATGTCATCACGGATATTGTTGGTTGGGAAGCTGACCTCACCTCTAAAAAATTCAAGATCTGCGAATTTGTGGTTACCCTGTTCGGCGTGATCGTTCCGTTGCTTGGATGGAACGCATTCGCGGTCTCCTCCTATGGTTCCGGCTTTAACCTTACTTTCTTCCCGATCGTTTCCGTCATGATGCTCATTATCGCAAACAAGAAGGAAGTCATGGGCGACAAAAAGGCGACCACACTGTTCAATATCTTCTGCATCATCGCGATCCTGTTCTCACTGCTTGCGACCTGGAACTACTGGAGAGGCATTTTTGCAGCCTGATCAATCATCTGAATAAATCAACCCGGAGGCACTATGGACGAGAGATTAAAAATAAACTATGCCGGACTGGAGCTCAGGTCTCCCATTGTCCTTGCTTCGTCTGGTATTACCAAGGCTTATGAAAATGTAGCGAAAGCCGACAAATACGGCGCGGGCGCAGTGGTGCTCAAGACCAAATTCGAAGAAGAACTGATGGCACATAGCCCCACGCCCCGCTTCACGATCATCCGGAGAGGCAAGGGAGATTATACTTCGACGACCAACATGTCCTATGAGCAGGGCTATGAATTCAGTATCGATGATTACTGCGACGAGATCCGCCGCATGAAAGCCGACCTGGAGATCAAGGTCATTGCCAGCATCGGCTGCAGCACGAAGGAGTGCTGGGCAGAGTGGGCCAAAAAGGTCGAGGCTGCCGGTGCGGACGCGATCGAGATGAACCTGTCCTGTCCGCATTCCGACTATGTCATGGGCAACACCGGGCGCATCAATGATTTCATCGCTGAGATGACCCCGGTCGTAAAGGGGGCTGTCAGCATTCCGGTCTTCACCAAAATGACCCCGCAGATCGAGAATCCGGTCTTTACCGCGAAAGTTATGGAAGCAGCCGGTTCCGACGGAATCACCGCTTTCAGCCGTTGCCTCGGCATGGATATCGATATCGAAAACCAGAAGCCTGTGCTGCACGGCGGCTACGGCGGGCATGGCGGACCCTGGTCGATTCACTACGCGCTCCGCTGGATATCCGATATGTACACGAAGACATCGCTTCCGATCAGCGGATGCGGCGGTGTTGTAGAGGGAGACGATGTTATCAAATATATCCTGGCAGGTTCCACCACCGTCCAGGTATGCTTCCTGATCTATACCTACGGATATTCCGTGATCGAGAAGCTGAATGCAGGGCTGCTTGAGTATATGGATAAGCACGGGTATAAGTCCATGAAGGAATTCCGCGGCATCGTGACCGGCAGCAGGATCAAAATGCTGAAGGATGTCGACAGGACCAAGACTCTGATCGCCACCATCGATGAAAGCCTTTGTGTGGGATGCGGACGCTGTACCGACATCTGCATCTTCGACGGCATCAGCTTTGACAAGGAGAAGAAGAAGGCCTTTATCAATGCCAAGTGCGATGGATGCGCGCTATGTCCGTGCTTCTGCCCGCGCAAAGCGATTTCCATGACAAAAAGATAAAGGGATCGCGGCATCTGTTCTTTGAATGTACTCTTTATACGTGCGGATGCTGCCATACGGCCAGCATCCGCAATTTCAGAACCGGCTGCGACTTGGGTTCAGGGAGAACAAAAGATGAAACTTATCAATGAAATGGATATGGAATGGTTCCAGAAGCCAGGTGCCAGACTGAAGACTAAAAACTTGCTGACAGATCACAGGATCGGTGCCGGCATACTCACATGCGGTGTGAGCGCGTGGCCGTATGGCGACGCGGGCGTGCTTCACACACATGTCGCAACGGGCCAGGATGAGATATATATAGTCCTTCGCGGGAGCGGGCGGCTGGTCGTCAACGGCGAGGAACACATCCTGAAGCCGGGCGACATGTTTCAGGCTGTCTGCGGTGAGGAGCATGCGATCGTGGAGGGGCTGGATCCGAACGGTATCGAAATGTTCTATATGCTGGTCCCGACCGGAACCGAAGAAACGTAAACAGACAAACAGCACGCTGAAAAGCGTTCTGAAAGGAGAGGGCATTTTATGGAGAAGACCAGAAAAATGCTTTGGGTGACGAAGCCTGATCAGCTTGAGATCCGGGAGACACCGCTCCCCACACCGGGACCCGGACAGGTGAGGATCAAAACCGCATTTTCTGCATTGTGCGGAAGCGATATGCATTTATACCACGGACAGCATCCGTTTGTGAAGCTCCCTTCCACGATTGGGCACGAACTGTCCGGGATCGTGGACGCCGTCGGTGAAGGCGTGGAACATATCCAGCCCGGAGACCGGGTCGTTCCGGAACCGATTATTACCTGCGGCAAATGCGAAAACTGCAGAAAAGGGAATTATCATATGTGCCGGACGGTCTCCTTCGGTTACAGAGTGGGAGAGGCTGGCTTTGGAACGTATTACATGTGTGTCGCGGAACGCGTACACCTGCTCCCCCCTGAGATCAGCCTGAAGGCGGCTGCATTGACAGAGCCACTTTCGGTTGCCGTCCACGGTGCCGAAAAAGCGGGCAACCTCCTGGGAAAAACCGTCGCAGTCTTCGGGGCGGGCACTATCGGTGCACTGACTGCCGCAGTATGCAGGGCAAAAGGCGCCGGAAGGATCATGATCGTGGACCGCAGTATTTTCCGGCTGGACTTGGCTGCAAATATCCTGGGTGCGGAAAAGATCAATGCTTCCTCATGTGATACGGTGGAGAAGATCCGTGAATTGACAGACGGCAAAGGCGCGGAGGTGATCATGGAATGCACCGGCGCCGGCGTCAGGATTCGGCAAGCCGTACAGGCCGCCGCACAGCTCGGGACGATTGTCCAACTCGGTATTTGCCAGGCTCCCATGGATGAGTACCCCTATGCCTCCATTCTGCAGAAGGAACTCAGTGTCAGGGGCGCGCAGGGATATTGCTTTGATTTCCCAAAGGCGCTCGGACTGATCGCTTCGGGAGCTATTGATCCGTTGCATTATGTTACCGCTGAGTTTTCTTATGACGAAGTGCAGGAAGCCTTTGCACTTTTTGCAAATGCCGGCGGAATGCATATGAAGGTCCTTGTTCATTACGAGAATGAGGTATAAAAATGGATGATTATCCAACAAAACAGTATTACACGGGAAGATCCTCGCTCCACCGCCGTGCGGTCTATAAAGGAATCGGGCTGACGGATGAAGATCTGGAAAGGCCCCTGATCGCCGTGATCAATACATTCAGTGAAGTCTGTCCCGGCCATTTCCATCTGCGGTATCTGGCAGACAGCGTCAAGAACGGGATCTGGCAGGCAGGCGCGACCCCACTGGAGTTTTCAACGATCTCGCAGTGCGCGACACAGACGCTTGGCCTGCCGGGGATCCGCTATGACCTGCCGGCACGGGAACTGATCGCGCTGGACATCGAGACGATTGTTGAGACCCAGCTGTTTGACGGAATCGTCATCATCGTCACCTGTGACAAAACCATTCCTGGTGCGCTGCTGGGCGCGGCAAGGCTCGACCTTCCCGCAGTGATCGTACCGGGAGGCATTATGGAGACCGGCAGGATCAGGGGCAAGGAGACTTCGCTGGCAGATCTCGATGAAAAGGTCTTCAGCGGCAAGGCCGAAAGCTGGACACAGGAGGAAGCCAATCTGTGGGAAAACAGTGTGGTCCCCGGCAGCGGTGCGTGTCCGATCATGGGTACGGCCAATACGATGCAGATCCTCTCGGAAGTTCTCGGCGTGTCCATGCCGTTCAGCTCCACCAAGATCGCCAACACCGCGTCACAGCTGCGGCTGGCCAAGCAGGCAGGCTACCGGATCACGGAACTCGTACGGCAGGGCAAAAGGTTCTCGGATATCGTGACCAGGGAGGCCATGGCAAATATGGTCACCGCAGCGATGTCTATGGGATCCGCTTCCAATTCGATCGTCCACATGCTGGCGCTCAGCCATGAGTTAGGATATGAGGACGAGATCAATATCGATTACATTGCCGGAAGAAGCAGGGAGATCCCCTGTCTGGTGAACGTAAAGCCCGTCGGGACGCATTATCTGCCGGATCTGGAAAGGGCCGGCGGGATCCCGGCCGTGATGGGGCAGATCGAAGATGAGCTGTATCCGGATTGCATCGGTGTTTCGGGGCAGACGGTGCACGAGATCTGCGAACAGGGCCGAAAGCTCTATGAGGAAAGCTGCTCCGACGTGATCTGCAGCAGAGAGAATCCGGTGATGGCAAACGGGGGCATCGTCGTCCTTCGCGGCAATCTGGCAGAAAGTGCTGTCGTGCGTGCGTTCAAGCATAGCAAAAACCGTTTTTCCGGAACAGCCAGGGTCTATGAGACCCAGGAAGACGCGATCGCTGCTGTGAAGGCAAATGAAGTCAGGCCGGGCGACGCACTGATCCTTCGCTTTATGGGTCCCAAAGGGGGGCCCGGCATGCCGGACTGCTTTGGTGTATCCAGTGCGGTCGTGGGTGCCGGTCTGGAAGAGACGGTCGCCGTGATCACGGACGGAAGGTTCTCCGGTTTCGCGAGAGGGATCGGCGTCTGTCAGATCTGTCCGGAGGCTGCGGATGGCG
>Ga0129307_1001161_pt1 | contig 30960 bp, 28 predicted proteins | sample P1105metagenome_FD_94437 | JGI IMG/M metagenome (GOLD analysis project Ga0129307, IMG submission 94437) | Capybara group fecal microbial communities from Wisconsin, USA - P1105 metagenome | ecosystem: Host-associated > Mammals > Digestive system > Large intestine > Fecal | place: USA: Wisconsin...
TCGCTCTATCCAACTGAGCTACGCAGACTTGTATAAAATTGATGATTTCGGCTCTATTTTCGAACTCACAGCCGATATGAGTTTTCCGCCAGGCGGATGGTCCGCAATCACCTTAGGAGGCGGTCGCTCTATCCTGCTGAGCTATACGGACAAGGGATATTTTCAAGGGCTTTTATGCCTTAAAAATCGGTATGATATTTTGGTGTTCGTCGCGTGCTCTTTCGAGCTTTTAACTTGCTGCTTTTTGGCCCAAAGGCAACAGCTTGGTTATCACCTTAGGCGGCGGAGACCTCCGCACTTTTCGCAGTATACTGCATTCGCTTTGTTTTTGCAAGACGATTTCCGCATTCAGATGATCGTTCTCTGCAGGCGCCCCCTCCGCCGGGAGCGGAAGGGGTGCTTTTGCTCCCGGCGGGCCTTAGTTTTCTTAAGCTCAGATCTCCAGCATTATTGCATAATCAGACGGTCTTCACCTTTGGAGACCTTTGTTCTATCTATGATACTAAAGGAGCTATGTATCGTTTCCAGGACGATCTTGCCCTAAAAATCAGTATGAAAAACAGATGTTACAGCCAGGTTGCGAAAGCTTGTAACAGTGATTATCGCGCATATTTGCATATTATGCAAGAGTTTTAATCTTCCGGAGCAAAGCGCTGGCGATATTGCTGGCGGTATTGGCCGGGCGAGATGTCCATGACCTTCTTAAACGTGCTGATAAAGTTGGAGTTATTGCGGTAGCCGGCTTCCGCGCCGCTTTCCTGCACGGAGCTTCCGCGGCGAAGGCGGGTCGCGGCGTACTGAATGCGTACCGACATGATATATTTGCCCACGCTGATCCCGGTCGCGGTCTTAAAGACCCGGCAGAGGTAGTGCTTGTTGTAATTAAAGCGGGAGGCGATGGAATCCAGGCTCATGTTTTCCGTGGGATGCTCCAGGATATACGTGATGACCGGTTTCACGCGGTTGTAGTTGCGGCTCTCTTCTGTCTCCGGCAGGGAGACTTCGCTGCGGTCCTCTGCGGCAAGCTCGCCCAGTGTGATCAGCAGCTCAAGAAAGCTTAGATTCCGCCGCAGATCACTGCCGTACTCTTCGCTTCTGCTGCAGCAGCTGCGAAACAGCGGCTCTACCCGCGCGATCTCTGCTTCCGTCAGGTGCAGGAACGGTTTTTCCGCATTAAAACCAGCCAGCAGATCCGTCTGCGCGCTGGCAAAGGGGCGCAGATCTGCCGGATTAAAGTTGAAAACATATCGCGTATATTCCGCATCCGGGAGGGAGGTGCTCATGTGCAGCAGACCGCTCTTCATCATCAGAACCGTGCCGCGGGTGGCGTGCAGCATCTCTGCTTCCACCAGGAAGGAGCTTGAGCCCCCGGTAATAAACAATATTTCGTAGGGATCGTGGAAGTGAAAATGGCTCATCTCCCACATCTGGTCTTTATTTACCGTAGCTGTAAAAAGATCTTGCATTGCGGTATTCCTTTCGTAACCAGTTTATCATACCTGAAGATGGTACAAGTTTCAAGTCCCTTATGATAATTTGAGCAAGTTTTTTTGTTTAGACACCGGGTTTTTTCAATTTGTTTTGCGATATTTTATTCTCCGGCTTATATTATTTCGTTTATAGGCCGGGTACTCAGAAGCTGCCGGCAAAAAAACAGGGGCGGCTGCCCCTGCTTTTTTGTCTTAAACCCTTATTGGGTTTTGTTTTATTCTTCCGCTTTCATCTTTTCCAGCGTGGCGTCGCTTAAAACATCGGTTTCCTGATCGGCTGAGGTATCGCCGGGACGGACCTTCGCAATGCTTGCGACCTTCACGCCTTTAGCCAGATTGATCAGCTTCACGCCGCTCGTGATGCGGCCGAGTCTCGAGATGGAATTCACCGGAATGCGGATCACGATGCCTTCCGTGGTGATCATCATCAGCTCCTGATCCTTCTTCACGGCCTTCGCCCCGACCACCTGGCCGGTCTTGTTGTGGATCTTATAGCATTTTACGCCCTTGCCGCCGCGGTTCTGCGGGCTGAACTCATCCATGCGGGTGCGTTTGCCCATGCCCAGCTCAGACACGATCAGCATGTCATCGCCCTGGCTTGCCATTTGCATAGCCACGACTTCATCGCCCTTTTCCAGTTTCATGCCGATCACGCCCATGGACACGCGGCCGGTCACGCGGACATCGGTCTCATGGAAGCGGATGCACTGACCCATCTTGGTGATCAGCAGGACATCATCCTTGTTGTTCGTGACTCTGGCTTCGATCAGCTCGTCGTCTTCCTTGAGGTTGATGGCCGCAAGGCCGTTCCGGCGCACGTTCTGATATTCCGTGACAGACGTCTTCTTTACGATACCGTCGCGCGTTGCCATGACAAAGAACTTGCCGTCTTCATAGTTCCGGATGGGGATGACCGCGGTGATCTTCTCTTCCGGTCCCAGCTGCAGCAGGTTGACGATCGCCGTGCCACGGCTCGTCCGGCTGGCTTCGGGGATCTCATAGCCCTTCATGCGGTAGGTCTTGCCCTTGTTTGTGAAGAACATGATATAGTTGTGCGTGGTGGTGATGAAGAGCTCGCGGATGTAATCCTCCTCCAGCGTCTGCATGCCCTTCACGCCGCGTCCGCCGCGGTTCTGGCTCTTGAAGGTGCCCACGCTCATGCGCTTGATATAGCCGAGATTCGTCATGGCGATGACCACCGGTTCATCCGGGATGGTATCTTCGTCAGTCAGCTCGTCCACGTCCGCGCCGATGCGGGTTCTGCGGTCATCACCGTACTTTTCTGCCGTGATCAGCAGTTCTTCCTTGATCACGCCGAGCAGAAGGCGCTCATCCGCCAGAATGGCCCGCCATTCCGCGATCTTTTCCTGCAGATCGGCATATTCATTTTCCAGCTTTTCGCGTTCCAGACCGGTCAGCACGCGGATACGCATATCCACGATGGCCTGCGCCTGCGGATCAGACAGACCAAAGCGCTTCATCAGGCCTTCCTTGGCCAGCTGGACCGTCCGCGCGCTGCGCACGATGTGAATGACTTCGTCAATATTGTCCAGGGCGATCAGCAGGCCTTCGATGATATGCGCCCGCTCTTCGGCCTTGTTCAGGTCATACTTTGTCCTGCGGGTGACCACTTCCTCCTGATGATCCAGGTAGGCGTGCAGCACCTGCTCCAGGTTCATGACCTTCGGCTGGCCGTGATCGAGCGCCAGCATGATCACGCCGTAGCTGGTCATCAGCTCGGTGTGCTTGTAGATCTGGTTCAGGACCAGGTTCGGGTTCGCGTTGCTCCGCAGCTCCACGCACAGGCGGATACCGTCTTTGTTCGATTCGTTGCGCAGCTCGGTAACGCCGTCGATCTTCTTTTCTTTTACCAGGTCCGCAATGTCCTTCAGCGCCTTTTCCGGGTTCACTTCATAGGGCGGCTCGGTAAAGACGATGCGGTGCTTGCCGTTTGCCATGGGCTCGATCTCCGAAACGGCCTGGATACGGAGCTTGCCGCGCCCGGTCCGGTAGGCCTCCTCAATGCCCTGACGGCCTAAAATGACCGCGCCGGTGGGGAAATCCGGTCCCTTGATGACTTCCATCAGCTCATCGACCGTGGTATCGCGTTTTTCGCGGATGCGGTTGTCGATCATGAGCGCAACGCCGTTCACCACCTCGCGGAGGTTATGCGGCGGAATATTCGTGGCCATACCGACGGCAATGCCGGTGCCTCCGTTCACAAGCAGGTTCGGGAAACGGGCCGGCAGCACGGTAGGTTCGCTCTCCGAACCGTCGAAGTTATCCTCAAAATCCACCGTGTCCTTGTTCAGATCCGCCACCATTTCCATGGAGATCTTGGACATGCGGGCTTCCGTATAACGCGGGGCGGCAGGGCCGTCGCCGTCGATGGAGCCGAAGTTGCCGTGGCCGTCCACAAGGGGATAGCGCATGGACCAGTCCTGGGCCATATTGACCAATGCGCCGTAGATGGAGGAGTCGCCGTGGGGGTGATATTTACCCATGGTATCACCGACGATACGCGCGCTCTTTCTGTGCGGCTTGTCCGGTCCGTTGTTCAGTTCGCTCATGGAGTAGAGGATGCGCCGCTGCACCGGCTTTAATCCGTCGCGGACATCCGGCAGCGCGCGGCTCACGATCACGCTCATGGCGTAATCGATGTAAAATTCCTCCATGGTCTTTTTCAGATCGACCTCGTGGATCCGGTCAAAATCAAAGATCGTATTATCGATATTGTCGTTTTTCGTCTTCTTTGCCATCTCGTCTCCCCTACACGTCCAGGTTCTTTACAAACTGCGCGTTCGCTTCAATGAATTCGCGGCGCGGTTCAACCTTATCGCCCATCAGCACGTTGAAGGTCATATCCACCAAAGACGCGGTATCCTCATCGATGCAGACTTTTCTCAGCACACGGCGCTGCGGGTCCATCGTGGTCTCCCACAGCTGTTCCCAGTCCATTTCACCAAGGCCTTTGTAGCGCTGGATGCGGGCACCGTCCGCGCCGACGTCTGCCATCAGCTTCTTCTGCTCTTCCTCGCTGTAGGTGTACCAGGTCTTCTTGTTCTTTTCGACCTTGTACAGCGGCGGCTGCGCCAGATAGACATGACCCTGGCGGATGAGCTCCGGCATGAAGCGGTAGAGGAAGGTCATCATCAGCGTGCCGATGTGAGCGCCGTCCACGTCCGCATCCGTCATGATGATGATCTTGTCATAGCGAAGCTTGCTGATATCGAAGTTGCTCAAGATGCCGGTTCCGAAGGCCGTGATCATGGTCTTGATCTCCGCGTTCGCGTAGATCTTCTCCTCTCTCGCCTTCTCCACGTTCAGGATCTTGCCGCGCAGCGGCAGGATGGCCTGTGTCTCACGGTTCCGGGCATTCTTGGCGCTGCCGCCGGCGGAATCGCCCTCCACGATGAAGATCTCGCATCTGCTGGGATCTTTGGAGGAGCAGTCGGCGAGTTTTCCGGGCAGGCCGAAGTTGTCCAGCGCGTTCGCCCGGCGCACGTTGTCGCGGGCCTTCCGCGCGTTTTCACGGGCCTTCTGCGCCAGCAGGGCCTTATCGATAATAGCCTTCGCGACCTGTGGATTCTGCTCCAGGAAGTAGACCAGCTTATCGCCCACGATGGATTCCACCGCGGTACGGGCTTCGGAGTTGCCCAGCTTCTGCTTGGTCTGGCCTTCAAACTGCGGATCTTCGATCTTGATGGAGATGATGGCCGTCAGGCCTTCGCGGATATCATCGCCGGTCAGGTTCTGGGCGTTGTCCTTCAGGATCTTATTCTTGCGGGCATAGTCGTTAAAGCACTTGGTCGTGGCGTTTTTAAAGCCGGTCAGATGCATGCCGCCCTCAGGCGTAATGATGTTATTGACGAAGCTTAAGGTATTCTCGCTGTAGCCGTCGTTGTGCTGGAAAGCCACTTCCACGTAAACGCCATTCGAAAGTCCCTCAATGTAGATGACCTTGTCATACAGCGCGTTGTTGCTGCGGTTCAGGAAGGTGACGAATTCCTGGATGCCACCCTCGTAGTGATAGCTGACTTCCTTCACCTCTTCTCCGCGCTTGTCGCGGATGGTGATCTTTAAGGCCTTGGTCAGGAAGGCAGTCTCGCGCAGACGGGTCTTTAAGGTATCAAAATCAAATTCCGTTTCCTCGAAAATGCTCGGATCCGGCTTGAAGGTGACCGTGGTCCCGGTCTGCGATTTTTTGCAGGTGCCCACCTGCTGCAGCGGGGCAGCCGTATGGCCGCCGTTTTCAAAGCGCATTTTGTAGACGTTGCCTTCCTGGCGGATGGTTACCTCCAGCCATTCGGACAGCGCGTTCACCACGGACGCGCCCACGCCGTGCAGACCGCCGGAGACCTTATAGCCCCCGCCGCCGAATTTGCCGCCCGCGTGCAGGATGGTAAAGACCACCTCCACCGCCGGGATGCCGGCCTTCGGATGGATGCCTACCGGGATCCCTCGCCCGTTGTCAACGACCGTGACCGACCCGTCGGGATTCAGCTCTACCTCGATCTCTGTACAGAAACCGGCAAGCGCTTCATCCACCGCGTTGTCCACGATCTCATATACAAGATGATGCAGGCCGCGGAGCGACGTCGTTCCGATGTACATCCCGGGACGCTTGCGGACCGCTTCCAGACCCTCTAAGATCTGGATCTGATCTGCACCGTACTCGGTGATGCCTTCCTGCATTCTTTCTTCATCACTCATGAATGATCTCCTCCACCTTGTTTGCTTCTACTCTGTATTTCCTCTTCACATCCATCGACCGCTCCACGAAATCGTCCAGGCCGGTGCAGGTGAGAAATGTCTGCACGCCCTTTATCGATCTCAGCAGCCTTTCCTGCCTTTCGCTGTCCAGTTCTGACAGCACATCATCCAGCAGCAGGATGGGGGTATCGTTTGTTTTTTGTCTGACCAGCTCGATCTCCGCCATTTTCAGGGACAGCGCTGCGGTGCGCTGCTGGCCCTGCGAACCGAACTTTCTCGCGTCGATCCCGTCCAGCTCAAATTCCATGTCGTCGCGGTGCGGGCCCACGGATGTCGAACCGAGGCGGATATCCATGTCCCGGGCAAGGAATAGTTTTTCCTCCATTTGTTCAGGGGAAACCGATGGGGCGTAGATCAGATGCAGACGTTCTTTGCCGCCAGTCAGCTCATAATGGATCCCGGCCGTCAGCTCATCCATTTCGCGGATGAAGGCTTTTCTCTCCTCCATCACGTCTTTTCCGTATGTGACGAGCTGTTCATCCAGCACATCCAGAAGAAGCCGGAATTCGCTGTCATTTTTCGGATCTTTCAGCAGATTGTTCCGCTGCAGCAGCGCCTTGTTATAGGAGATGAGCCGGGAAGTATAGACGCGGTCCAGCTGACAGAGCTCCTCATCGATAAAACGGCGCCGCTCCTGCGGACTGTTTTTGATGATCTTCAGATCCTCCGGAGAGAAAAAGACCACCTGCAGCACGCCGAAAAGTTCGGAGACCTTCCGGACAGGGACGCCGTCGATGGCGGCGCCCTTCGGCTTGTTTTTCCGAAGATGCAGATCGATCCTCACCGGCCGGCCGTTTTTTTCGGCCTGAAGACGGATGTGCCCCTCTTCTCTGCCGAAGCGGATGACCTCCCTGTCTTTGCTGCCGCGGTGCGAGCGGGCAGTCGCGCATTCGAAAACAGCTTCCAGAAGGTTTGTTTTTCCCTGCGCGTTATTGCCGTAGATCAGATTCGTTCCGGGATCGAAACTGACCGACAGGCTCTCATAATTGCGGTAATCGGATAATTCAAGGCGCTCTACGATCATTGGATCAGGACAGACTCTCCGTTAAATTCGATCACATCTCCCGGCACGCATTTGCGGCCTCTGCGGGTCTCGACTTCGCCGTTCACCTTCACTTCGCCTGCCTGCACGGCTTCCTTGGCTTCGCCGCCGTTTTCTACAAGACCTGCCGCCTTTAAGACCTGCCCAAGCTTGATAAATTCATCCCGGATCTTGAGTTCCATACCTGTTCTTCCTTACTTTTTTTCAAACCTGTCCAAATTCGCGTTGCCGCCGGCTGCTTTGTACGTTATGGTCAGCGCTTTGTCTGTCTCTTCTTTGACGATTTTTCCGACTTAGAAAAATTTTCTGTGCGAGCGCGCCCTGTTCTTTCGAGGCGACCCCCCGCGAAGCGAACCGGAGCCGAGAAAGAATAGTCGAGGCAGCGAGCACTTTGATTTTTATCTCGTCACAAAATTGACCGGCAGGATCAGATAGATATAGGTGCCTTCATCATCGCGGATATAGCCCGGCGCCCGCGAATTCGACAGATACAGATTCACCTTTTCATCCGAAACAGCGCGGAGCGCATCGATCAGGAAGCGCGGATTAAAGCCGATCAGCAGGTCTTTTCCTTCCTTTTCGGGCTGAAGTTCTTCCTTCATGGAACCGATCACAGAATTTAAAGTCAGCTTCGTCCCCTCATCCTTGATGTCCAGGATCAGCGGCTTCTTATCGCTTTCTCTGACCAGCAGCACGCTTCGTTCAATGCATTCCAGCAGCTCGCGGCGGTTGAAGATCAGCTTTGTCTCATAATTATCCGAGATCATCTGGTTGATGCGGAAATATTCGCCTTCGATCAGACGACTCATGAGCACCGTATCTTCAAATTCAAAGAGGATATTGTTGCGTCCCATGTAGATGCTGACGTTCTTCGACGCGTCTCCGGACAGGATCCGGCTGATATCATTCAGAGTCTTTCCGGGAACGATGACCGCTTTCTTTTCGTAATAATCCTGCAGCACGCTGTAGCGGATCGCGATCCTGTGACCGTCCAGCGCCGCCACTCTCAGCACGTTATTATTGATCTCAAACAGCTCGCCGGTCATCATCTTGTTGTTTTCGTTCGGCGCAATGGAGAAGATCGTCTCTTCGATAATATCCTTTAACGTCATCTGGGAGACCACGATAGGAGTTCCTTTTTCCATGGAAGGCATATCCACAAAATCTCCGCCGTCCTTGCCGGGGATCTCGAAGTGAGTTTTTCCGGACGTGATCTTTACCTGCAGCGATTCCGTGACCTCGATACGGACTTCCTCTTCCGGCATTTTCCGCACGATCTCGGAAAACAGCTTGGCGTCGATGGCAACCTTGCCGTTTTCGGCGACCTCCGCATTCAGTGTTGTCTTGATCGCCATCTCCATGTCGTTGGCGGTCAGGGTCACTCTTCCTTCCTTTGCTTCCAGCAGGAAGCATTCCAGGATAGGAAGCGAGGTTCTTGTCGGCACTGCCTTCATGGCAATGTTGATGCCCGCCACAAGATTATTTTTCAAAAATGTAAGATCCAGCATAAAACGCTCCTTTATTGTTTTTTATCTATATATAGTAGTATCAGTAGGTCCCGTGGATTCGTGAAAAACACGGATGAAGCCTTGATACTGCGTGATTTTTCATGTGCAAAGCCATGCGGAGAAAAGGCGGAAAAAAAGGAGTTTTCGACGCTGCCTCATTTATCGGATTTTTTCTCAGGGCTTTTTCCCGTTTTCCACTCTTTTTCAAAGTGGAAATGTGGATGATCAGACGGACAGCTTTTTGTTCAGGATATCGATCTCATTGCGAAGTGTTTCATCGGTTTTGATCTTCTCCTGAATGCTGTGGATCCCGTGGATGACCGAGGAATGATCAAGGCCGCCCAGGAACTGTCCGATCACCTTCTGTGTGGAATCGGTGTGCGCTTTTGCCAGGTAGATAAAGACGTGGCGCGGCAGCACGTAGTTCTTATCCCGCTTTCGGGAAAGGATATCCGAGGTCGGGACTCCGAACTGTTCCGAGACCAGCTGCAGAATATAAGGAAGCGAAGCTGTGGGCGCGGTATCCGGCGTGATGATATCCTGCAGGGCGTTTTCCGCCATCGAAAGATCGATGGGAACGCGCATCAGCCGGGAGGTCGCCACGACCTTGTTCAGCGCGCCTTCCAGCTCGCGGATATTGGATTTGATGTTCGTGGCAATATAGCTGATCACTCCGTTGTCAATGTTGTAGCCCTCGGTCTCTTCCTTTTTGTAAAGGATGGCGACGCGGGTCTCGTAGTCCGGAAGGCCGATATCGACCACCAGGCCGCTGGAAAAGCGAGAGCGCAGGCGGTCATCCAGATTGTCAATATCTTTCGGAGGGCGGTCGCTTGCGATCACGATCTGTTTATTGGCTTCATAAAGGGCTGAGAAGGAATGGAAAAATTCTTTTTGGGTTTCGGGCTTATTCGAAATAAACTGAATATCGTCGATCAGTAAAACATCGATATAGCGGTATTTTTCGCGGAAATCACTGGTCGTTTTGTGACGGATGGCATCGATCATCTCAGTCATAAAGGTCTCGCAGGTCACATATAAGACCTTGGCGTCCGGATTCTGCTTGATCACAAAGTGACCGATGGACTGCATCAGATGGGTCTTGCCGAGACCGACGGAGCCGTAGATATAAAGAGGATTGTACATCTCGCCGGGAGCTTCCGCTACGGCAAGGGAGGCGGAATGCGCCAGCATATTGCTGTTGCCCACCACGAAATTTTCAAAGGTATATTTCGGATTCAGACTGCTGACCGTCTGGCGCGCGCTGCGGGAAGATAAAGGAGACGCCTCTTCCCGGGAGGAAACAAAGACCAGCAGGCATTTCTGCCCGGTCAGCTCCTCGATCACATATTGCAGATAAAACGAATATTTCGACTGAATGAATTTTAATGCCTGCTCTGCGCCGTCTCTGCCGTAATACAGCTTCAGCGCGCCGTTTTCCAGAGAGATGGGTTTTAACGGCAGAAGCCAGGTATTATAGGAAACGTTAGTCAGCTGCAGATCGTCTCTGACTTTTTCCAGGATTTCAGTCCATTTTGATTGAATGAGTTCAAGCATAACAACCTCATTGATCAGGAACGGAAAACAGGTTTTCCGCGGGAAAATAGCTGTATTATTATACCGCTTTGACCGATTTTCCGCAAGATTCCGCAGGAAAGGACAGAAAGAAGGCAATATCGGAAAGGAAAACTATGTTCGATGTGGATAAGCCGGATCTTTCTGAAGCATAAAAAATTTTTAAAAATTATTTTTCCACACAAAATCCACATATTGCCGGGGATAAAAATGGCTCAATACAGCGGATTTTGGAAAAATATCCACAAAAGTGGAGTTATTAACATTTTATCGGATGTGGATAAGTTTGTAAAGCGTTTTTTCCACACAAAATCCTTATTTTTTCCACCTGTTGTGGATTTTGACGCTTTTTCTTTCATAATAAAAAGCGCTTGACGAAAGAAACGCCTTTTCCTATAATAATTAGGCTTTACTTTAAAGAAGGAGGTATCTATGCCATGAAAATGACATTCCAGCCGAAGAAGAGAGATCGCAAGGTCCATGGGTTCAGAGCCAGAATGGCAACGGCCGGCGGAAGAAAAGTGCTGAAGGCTCGCCGCGCCAAAGGCAGAAAGTCCATCGCCTGAGACCGCAGTGCAGCGGCATTTTTCTGAAAAGAAAAAATGGACAGTCTGACCACGCTGAAAAAAACAGATGATTTTGACCGGATCTACCGAACAGGCAGATCCTGCGGAAACCGGCTTTTTGCCCTGTATGCGGCAGAGCCGGAACCGGGCCGGTCAGGCCGGCTTGGAATTTCCGTCAGCAAGAAGATCGGCAACAGCGTGGTGCGTCACCGCATCCGCCGGCTGATCAAGGAGAGCTTCCGCCGTCACATTTCGAACTGGGCCGACATGGATATGATCGTCGTTGCCCGAAGGGAAGCAGTGGGGAAGAGCTTTAACGAAGTTGATGAGGCGCTTCTTCACCTGGGTATGAAAAATTCCGTTTATCTGCAGCAGAGCGAGAACTGATGAAACGCGTTTTCCTTTTTGTTATCCGCTTTTACCAAAAGTACCTCTCGCCTCTTAAACGCACCGGGTGCTGCAAGTACATTCCCACCTGCTCGGAATACGCCGCGCAGGCTATTACGCGTCATGGCGCGCTGAAGGGAAGTGTTCTTGCGCTCTGGCGTATTTTGCGCTGCAATCCTTTTTCGGCAGGCGGCATTGACCCGGTGCCTGAAAGCATGCCGAAGATCAATCTCCCCCGGAGGAAACAATGCAATTATTACTCTTAACCGCTGAAACGGCGGCGAAAACGTCGTTTTTCTATGAGAACTGGATCATCATCAAGCAGCTGATCTGGCTCTTTGGCAAATTCATGAGCGGGATCATGTATGTCCTCGATCAGTGGAGCGTATACAGCATCGCGCTCTGCATCGTGATCTTTACCGTGATCACCAAGCTTCTTCTTACGCCGTTTACGGTAAAACAGCAGAAAACGAGCCGGATGACCGCATACATTCAGCCCGAACTCACGGCGATCCAGAAAAAGTATCAGGGAAAAACGGATCAGATGTCCCAGCAGGCCATGCTGGCGGAGCAGCAGGCCGTACAGGAAAAGTACGGTGTGTCCATGTTTGCCGGCTGCCTTCCCATGCTCATCCAGATGCCGATCCTCTTCGCACTCTATCCTGTTATTTATAATATGGATAAGTACGTGGACTATCTGGCCGTATTAAAGGAAAAACTCACGGCCGATCAGCTGACGAAGATGTACACCTTCCTTGGCATCGATCTGCAGACCTCGCCCGGCTGGAGGCTTACATGGGCGATCCTTATTCCGATCCTTGTCGTGGTGACGCAGTTTTTGAGCACAAAGCTGATGACAGTCAGTCAGGGCAATAACAACAACAATTCCATGAACGGCTCGATGAAGATCATGAACACCATTATGCCTCTCATGCTCGGTGTCATGGCGGTGAATTTCCCGGCTTTCCTCGGTCTGTACTGGGTCACGCAGTCTGTTGTGATGTCCATCCAGCAGCTGATCATCAACAAGATCATTGCCAAAAAGCCGATCGAAGAAGTGATCAAGGAAAACATGGAAAAGGCGAATGCCAAACGGAAAAAGAAAGGGCTGCCTGAGCTTTCCGAAAAGGCGAACATGAGCACGCGCAGGATCCAGAGCACATCCGGAACGGCGGAAAAGCCCGGCATGAGCGCGCAGGAAAAGGAAGAAGCGCTGAAAAAGGCCAACCAGTACTACAGTTCCCGTTCCGCGAATCCGAATTCCCTTGCCGCAAAGGCACGGATGGTGCAGGATTACAACGAACGCAGCAAGAAGAATTAAGAAGGACAGTATGGAATATAAGATTTTTACCGGGAAAACCGTAGATGACGCGATCAACAGCGCGCTCGTGGAACTGCGGGTCAGCAGCGACCTGCTGGAATATGAAGTGGAAGACAAGGGATCAAACGGGATCCTGGGCATCGGTGCCCGTCCGGCACAGATCAAAGCGAAGGTGAAAGACAGCGCGGACGGCAATGCCGAAGCCTTCCTGCAGGACGTTTTCCGCTCCATGAACATGGATGTGAAGATCGTCAGCGAATTCAATGAAGAAGAAAAAAGTCTGAATATCGATCTTCAGGGCGAAGATATGGGCATCCTGATCGGCAAACGCGGCCAGACGCTGGATTCCCTGCAGTATCTGACCAGCCTTGTAGTCAACAAGAAGACCGAAGAGTATATCCGCGTGAAGCTGGATATTGAAAATTACCGGGAACGCCGCGAGGAAACGCTGGAAAATCTGGCCAGAAGCATCGCGTCCAAGGTGAAAAAGACACATAAGCCCATCGTGCTGGAACCCATGAATCCGTATGAGCGCCGCATCATTCATGCCTGCCTGCAGAATGACCGCTTTGTGTATACGTCCAGTGAGGGCGAAGAGCCGTACCGCCACGTGGTCGTGAGCCCGAAAAAGGGCGGCCGCAAGGATTACCACGAGAAGAATAGCGGCTATCAGGAAGCCGGAAATACGGCGGAAGAAAGCGGACAGGAAGACCTGTAAACAGACCCGGAAGCGCATGCCCTCCCCCGGCAGACGGGGGAGGGTCCCACGAGGGTGTAAAGCCCCTGATCCTTCAAAAAAGGGCGGGGGAGAGCGGCCTGCCGGAAAGGACCGCTTGTGATAATGAGCACAGGAAGACCGCCCGACGGGCGGCGTTTTCGTCTTAAGGAGCAAGATCATGCAGACAGATGTGATCGCAGCCATTGCGACCGGCCTCAGCCAGAGCGGCGTGGGGATCGTCAGGATCAGCGGGCCCGGAGCCGTGGATACTGCGGAAAAAGTGACGGAGATCAGGGGAAAGACGCTTTCGGCGCTTGCCGAGAGGCATATGGCGCTCGGCTTTGTGAAAGACGGAAACGAGCGGCTTGACGAAGCCCTGATCGTTGTCATGAAAGCTCCGCACAGCTACACCGGTGAAGACACCGTGGAGCTCCAGTGCCACGGCGGTCCCCTGGTGCTAAAGCGTGTGCTGGAGGCGGTGCTGAAGGCAGGCGCCAGACTGGCGGAGCCGGGAGAATATACCAAAAGAGCCTTTTTAAACGGAAGACTGGATCTTTCGGAAGCGGAAGCGGTCATGGACCTGATCCGCGCAGAGACGGATTTTGCCCGGGAGACCGCACTTTCACAGCTTGGCGGCAGCGTTTCGGAGAGGATCCGCCATCTTCGGGCAGTGATCCTGGAAGAGACCGCCTTTATCGAAGCTGCGCTGGATGATCCGGAGCATATCTCCCTTGACGGCTACCCGGAAACCTTCGCGCCGAAGCTTGCGAAGATCACGCAGGAAGTGCAGACGCTCCTTTCCGGCAGTGAGAACGGAAGACGGCTGGCAGAGGGGATAGATACTGTCATTTTAGGCCGTCCGAATGTGGGAAAATCCTCGCTGCTGAATGCCCTGCTTGGGGAAGAGCGGGCGATCGTGACCGCGATCCCCGGGACCACGCGGGATACCATCGAGGAAACGCTGCGCCTGGGCGATGTGGTCCTGCACCTTGCCGACACGGCTGGCCTTCGGGAGACTGCGGATGAGATCGAGAGGATCGGTGTGGCGCTCGCGGAGAAAAAGGCAAGAGAGAGCGAGCTGATCCTGTATGTGCTGGACGGCAGCGAATCTCTGACGAAAGACGACGAAGATGAACTTAAGCAGCTTGCCGGGCGGCAGGCGATCGTTCTGATCAATAAATCGGATCTTGAGCAGGTGCTGGATGAGGAAGAGGTCGCGAAGAAGACCGGCATGGAAGTGATCCGGATCTCAGCCAGGACGGGAGAAGGCCTGGAGAGGGTCAAAGAAGCTGTTGAGCGGCGCTTTCTGTTTAAGGAAGTGAGGCAGCAGCCGCTTGTGATCACGAACGTGCGCCATCAGGCGCTGCTGCGTGAGGCGGAAGAAGCGCTGCTGCGCGTGAAGGACTCTCTTGAGGCCGGCCTGCCGGAGGACTTCTTTACCATCGACTTAAACGAGGCGTACCGGAGCCTTGGACTGATCATCGGCGAAGAAGCAGAAGAGGATCTGATCAATGAAATATTCGGAAAGTTCTGCCTTGGAAAATAAGTATAGCCCCTAAAAGTTTGCAGATATTAACTTATGCGGCAGTGAGTGAGAATGAGAGAATTTGCTGAAAAATTGCTGACGGAATGCGATGTGGCAGTCATCGGCGCCGGCCATGCCGGCTGCGAAGCTGCCCTTGCCTGCGCGCGCCTCGGCCTCGAGACCGTCATGTTTACGGTGAGTGTGGACAGCATTGCCCTGATGCCCTGCAACCCGAACGTGGGAGGCACGAGCAAGGGGCATCTTGTTCGTGAGCTGGACGCGCTGGGCGGTGAGATGGGCAGAAATATCGACAAGGCCTATATTCAGTCCCGCATGCTGAACGAATCCAAGGGGAGCGCCGTGCACTCGCTGCGCGCCCAGGCGGACAAGCGGGAATACTCGCAGCGCATGCGCGAAACGCTGGAACACACGCCGCATCTTTACATCAAGCAGGCGGAAGCGGCTAAGATCCTTGTGGAAGACGGTGTCTGCAGAGGCGTGAAAACGCTCAGCGGCTGGACCTATCAGGCCAAAGCTGTGATCCTCTGCACGGGGACGTATCTGAAGGCGCGCTGCGTATACGGCGAGGTAAGCGAGCAGACCGGACCGAACGGACTGAAGGCCGCCATGCACCTGTCGGATTCCCTTCGGGAGAACGGGATCGAGCTTTTGCGCTTCAAGACGGGAACGCCGGCGCGGATCGACGGAAGGACCGTGGATTTTTCGAAAATGACGGAACAGAAGGGCGATGACACGCTGGTTCCTTTTTCCTTCAGCAATAAAGCGGAAGATATCGCGAAGCCGCAGATCTCCTGCTGGCTGACCTATACAAATGAGGAAACTCACCGCATCATCCGGGAAAATATCGGCCGCTCGCCGCTGTTTTCCGGCGCGATCAAAGGAACTGGCCCGCGCTACTGCCCCTCTATTGAAGATAAGGTAGTGAAATTCCCTGACAAAACGCGGCATCAGCTCTTCATTGAGCCGGAAGGCCTGTATACGAACGAACTGTATATCTCGGGGATGTCCAGCTCCCTGCCGGAGGACGTTCAGCACGCGATGATCCATACGGTCCCGGGTCTGGAGCATGCCGAGATCGTGCGGAATGCCTATGCGATCATGTATGACTGCCTGGATCCCCGGCAGCTGAGACCCACTCTGGAGCTTAAAGACATCCGGGGGCTCTACAGCGCCGGCCAGAGCAACGGCAGCTCCGGCTACGAGGAAGCAGCCGCGCAGGGCCTTGTGGCCGGGATCAACGCCGCGCTGAAGATCCGGGGCGAGGAGCCGCTCATCATTGACCGCAGCGAGGCGTATATCGGGGTGCTGATCGACGATCTGACCACAAAAGAGAATACCGAACCCTACCGCATGATGACAAGCAGAGCGGAATACCGCCTGCTGCTGCGGCAGGACAATGCGGACCTGCGGCTCACGCCGCTTGGACGACGGGTGGGACTGATCGATGATGCGCGCTGGAAAAAGTTCCTTGAGAAGAAGGCCGCGATCGAGAGGGAGATCGAGCGGGTAAAGCATGTGACGCTTGGCACATCGGAAAAGGTTCAGAAGCTTCTTGAGGGGTATGATTCGACGCTTTTAAAGAGCGGGATCACGATGGAAGAGCTGATCCGCAGGCCGGAGCTTGATTATGAAAAGCTTGCGCCGTTAGATCCGGAGAGGCCGGCTCTTCCCGCGGATGTGCGTGAGCAGGTGAATATCGAGATCAAATATGAAGGATATATCCGGCGCCAGCGTCAGCAGGTGGAGCATTTTAAGAAGCTGGAGTCGCGCCTGATCCCGGAGGATATCGATTATGATGAGGTGGGAAGCCTTCGTATCGAGGCTCTGCAGAAGCTGAAGCGTTTCCGCCCGCATTCCCTGGGCCAGGCAGGCCGCATCGCTGGCGTTTCCCCTGCGGATGTAGCCATGCTGAACGTCTATCTGGAGCAAAAACGAAGAGAGAATAAATAATATTGTTTCACGTGAAACATTTTTGCCGTAAAGGCAGGTCCCGTGGCGGGGCAAGAAGGCTGATTGTTTCACGTGAAACATTTTCTTCGGCAATTACGGCGGAAAGCGCCTTCCGCGGTAGACTTTCTGGTAAGCCCCTTCGCGGTGACAGGCTCCTCTCCGATAGGGCGCCCTCACGGGGCGTCACGAAACGCGCCGGCTTCGTACCGTCTTTCCGGCAGCCTCGTGATTCACGGAAATGCCTGATGCATTTCCGTTCAGCACTCGGTAAAAACCGTGTACAAGGAAAACACGGTTTTTATCCGGAGCCGGCACGCTCCGGTGCGTGTGACGCCCGCCGTGCGGGCTAAATATCGTCGCGGAGCCTGTCACCGCCTCCGGGGCAGCGTGACGGCAGAATGCGCAGACTCGATATAAGAACGGCCGGATGGAAATACCGCACCGCAGTGACGCAGCCTCCGGATGAAAACCGCATTTCCGAGATGCGGTTTTCACTGAGCGACCAGCCTAAAATGCATCAGGCATTTTAGGCGATTTGCGAAGTTGCCGGAAAAGGCGCGGCGCTGCGGTGTGCAGTGTTTCCCCGGGCGGGCGCCCTATCGAGGCTGGCATCTGCCGTCATACTGCCTGAAAGGTGGTATGAGATGGCACATCGGTGACGCCCCATAAGGGCGTCTAATCGTGAAGGGGACTGATCCCGCGACGGGTAGTGGTCAAATTGTTTCACGTGAAACAATTGTGTGGTAAAGACAGGCCTCGCAACAAGACGCAAGCAAAATGTTTCACGTGAAACATAGGTTCTTGCAAACCATGCCATGGTTTGCTAAAATATGGTGCTATGAGCATATTATTAACTCCATCCGAATATCTGCGGCAGACATTTTCCGAGAGAGGAATCGCCTTAAACGATAAGCAGACCGCTCAGTTCCTGATCTATGCGGACCTTCTGGAGCAGAAAAACGCTGTCATGAACCTTACGGCGATCACCGGCTTTGAGGAGGTCGTGCGAAAACACTTCCTGGACAGCTGCGCCCCGGCCTATGTTCCCGGAGTCTTTCCGGACAGCAAAGCGGTCCGTCTGATCGATATCGGCAGCGGCGCCGGCTTTCCCGGAATCCCGCTGAAGATCCTCTATCCGGAGATGGAGGCCGTCTTGCTGGATTCCCTGCAAAAGAGAGTCGGCTTTCTGGAAGAAGTCATCCATGCCCTGGATCTTAAAGGGATCAGCGCGGTGCACGCGAGGGCTGAAGACGGCGCCCGCCGGGAAGACCTAAGAGAACAGTTTGATCTTGCCGTTTCCCGCGCGGTGGCGGCGCTGCCCGTTCTTGCGGAATACTGCCTGCCGTATGTAAAGACAGGCGGCAGCTTTGTCGCTTATAAAGGGGCAGACAGCGAAAAGGAAGCAGAAGCGGCCGAGGCTGCGGTTAAAACGCTCGGAGGGAAAACGCCTGAAATCAGGGTCTTTACCGTAGCAGACGCGGACGGAGAGCCCATGGGGAGAAGCCTGATCCGGATCGGAAAGGCAAGACCGACCCCGAAAAAATATCCGCGAAAAGCGGGAACCGCGGCCAAATCGCCGCTCACATAAGGAGGAATATGAGCCGGATCATAGCCATAGCCAATCAGAAGGGCGGCGTCGGCAAGACGACAACGGTCATCAATCTTTCTGCAAGCCTTGCGGAGCTGGGGAAAAAGGTCCTGACCATCGATATGGATCCGCAGGGCAATACTTCAAGCGGCCTGGGACTGGACAAGGACGATCTGGACAGGACCGTCTACCAGCTGATGATCGGAGAATGCGAGATCGAAGAGTGCCGCTGCGCCAGCGCCATGGACGGCGTGGATGTGCTGCCCTCGACGGTGCATCTGGCCGGCGCGGAAGTGGAACTGATCGGCGTGAAGGGCAGTCAGTATATCCTGAAAAACGCCGTTGCAGCGGTCAGGGATGAGTACGATTTCATTCTGATCGACTGTCCGCCCTCGCTGAATCTTTTGACCATCAACGCCATGACGGCGGCGGATGCCGTCCTGGTCCCCATTCAGTGCGAATACTACGCGCTGGAGGGCTTAAGCCAGCTGCTGTATACCATCGGCCTGGTGCAGAAGAGCCTGAACCCGAAGCTTACGATCGAGGGCGTGGTATTTACCATGTATGACGCCCGCACCAATCTGTCCATGCAGGTGGTGGAGAACGTGAAGGAAAACCTCCACCAGAATATCTACAGGACGATCATTCCGCGCAATGTGCGGCTGGCTGAGGCACCGAGCCACGGCCTGCCCATCAACTTATACGATTCCCGCTCTGCCGGCGCCGAAGCGTACCGGCAGCTGGCCAGGGAAGTTGTGAATCACCGGGTAAGATAGAGATGAATGCGCTGTTTTCATAAGGCGCAAGGAGAAACGATCATGACAAGGAAAAATGCACTGGGAAGAGGCCTTGGCGCGCTGATTCCGGGATATCCTGAGGAAAAAGTGGAAAAAACCACGGAAAATTCTCATAAAACCGCGGATTTATCCACAAATGGTCTCGAAAATGTGGAAAACTCCGTGGAAAACGGTGGAAAAGTCCGGGAGATCCCTCTTTCGCAGGTGGAACCCCGTGAAGGTCAGCCGCGCGTCCTTTTTGACGAAGAAGCCCTGCAGGAACTGGCCGATTCCATCGGAAAGCGCGGCGTGCTCCAGCCCATTCTCGTGGCACCGAAGGGCGATCATTTTGAGATCGTTGCCGGGGAGCGCCGCTGGCGTGCGGCAAAGATGGCCGGCCTGCTGAAGATCCCTGCCATCGTGCGGGAATTTGGTGAGCAGGAGCTGACGGAAGTCGCTCTGATCGAAAATATTCAGAGGGAAGACTTAAACCCCATCGAGGAGGCACAGGCTTACCGGCAGCTGATGGAGGATTTCCGCCTGAAGCAGGACGAGCTGGCGGCGAAGGTCTCCAAGAGCCGGAGCGCCGTGGCCAACAGTCTCCGTCTGCTGAAACTGGACAAACACGTCCAGGCCATGCTCATGGAAGGCTCCTTAAGCGAAGGCCATGCGCGCGCGCTGCTCGGCCTTGACGATAAGAAAAAGCAGCTGGAAGCGGCAAAGGAAATTCAGGAAAAGCAGCTTTCCGTGCGGGAGACCGAACGACTGGTGAAGAAGCTGAATCAGCCGGAAAAAGAAGCAGAGACCGACTGGAAGAGCGCCGATCAGACCGCGTATGACGACTGGGAGCTTAAGCTGCGCAAGGCGCTGGAGACCAAGGTCGCCATTCGCCGGAGCGCGCCGGACAGGGGCCAGATCGTGATCGATTACTATTCGGTCGAAGATCTGGAACGCATCACGGAAAAACTGAAATAGGAGATTCTTTATGGAAGCAAACGCAGCGGTGAACGCGGGAATGTCCTCAAATACCATTATGATCATCCTGATCGCGCTGATCGTGGTCTTTATGGCTCTGATGATCTATTTTTTGATCCAGTATAAGAAGATCGCCCGCAGATTTGATGTTTTTATGCGCGGAAGGGATGCCGCGTCGCTGGAAGGGACCCTCTCTTTGCTGCTCGAAAAGGTGGATTCGATCGAGGAAAGGGATAAGGCCAACAAGGACGTTCTGCGGGTCTTCAACCGGAATCTCATCGGGTCGTATCAGAAGACGGGGATCGTCAAATACAATGCCTTCGAGGGCATGGGCGGCCAGGCAAGCTTCGTGCTGGCGCTGCTGGACCTTGGCAACAACGGTTTTCTGCTCAATGTCATCCACAGCCGCAGCAGCTGCTACACCTATCTCAAGGAGATCAAAAACGGGCAGGCAGACGTTGTGCTGGGCAATGAGGAGCGTACGGCGCTCATGCAGGCCATGAAAAAACGGGACCGTTTCTTTGATCCGGATGAAGAACTGTTAAATAATGAAGAGTAAAGTCAGGAACTAACTATGTGGTTTGTTTTCGCACTGATCTGCATGCTGGCCTGGGGCGCGGCGGATTTGTTTTACAAAAAAGGGGCTGACCCCGAAGAAAAACACTCTCACCTGTGGACCTCGGTGGCCGTGGGCTTTGTGATGGGCCTGCACGCCCTGTACCTGCTGCTTACCCTGGAGGGCAGCTATGATCCGAGAAATCTGATCATTTATCTGCCGGTCTCGGCGATGTATATCCTGTCCATGACGGTGGGATATTTCGGGCTGCGCTATCTGCAGCTCTCCATCTCCTCGCCTATTCAGAATTCCTCGGGCGCGGTGACCTGCATCCTTTGCCTGGTGCTGCTCGGGCAGGCCATGGACGCCATTTCCGCGGTGGGCGTGGTCCTGATCTGCGCAGGGATCTTCCTGCTTGGCCTTATCGAATATAAGAAAGATAAGGAAGAAAACCCGCTCACGGAGGAAAACAAGAAGTATTCGATCGGCTTTGTGGCCTTCCTCATGCCGATCATTTACTGCATTCTGGATGCGTTAGGCACCTTTTTCGATGCCTACTACCTGGACGATGTGGAAGCAACGCCGCTCGTGGGCGTGACTGAAGCGAATTTCGAGAGTGTGGCGAATATTTCCTATGAATTTACTTTTCTGATCGTGGGGATCGTGCTGCTGCTCTATCTGACCCTGATCAAAAAGGAGCGCCTGGTGCTGAAAAAGCAGGGGAATCGTCTGACGGCGGCCGTGCTGGAAACGGCGGGACAGGCGGCATACGTCTATGCCATGAGCGGGCAGGGCGTGGTCGCGGCGCCCATGATCGCCTCCTACAGTATCGTGTCGCTGATCCTCTCGAGGATCTTTCTGAAAGAAAAACTGACGAAGAAACAATATATCATGGTGGCGGTCGTGATGATCGGCATCGCGCTGCTGGGCCTGGCAGAAGGGCTTGCGGAAGAATAAGAGCGCTGCGGGGCTGTCCGGATCATGATCCCGAAGAGGCTTTGCCTCTTAAGAAGGGTTCATCCGGGGCCGGGCACGGAGCAGAACAAGGAGGGCAGAATGCTGAGACGGAGTATGATGATCTTTCCGGAGGATTCGGTGGCGATGGTCCTCGAAGACGCGGAAAAAGGCGACGTGATCGAAACGCCGCGCGGAAAAGTAACGCTGCTGCAGGATGTGGAATTTGCCCACAAGGTCAATGTTGTTCCCTTGAAAAAGGGCGATAAGGTGATCAAATACCGGGAGGAGATCGGCTATATGCTGGAGGATGCCCCGGTGGGCACCTGGATCCATAATCACAATATGGGCTGTGACAGGGGGAAGGTATAATGGAATTTATGGGTTACAGACGCCCCGACGGACGCGTGGGCGTACGCAATTATCTGGCGATCATTCCTTCGGTCTTCTGCGCGAACACCACGGTGCGGCGCATTGCGGCGGCCGTGCCGGGCGCAGTGGCGCTTGCGCATCCTGTCGGCTGCGCGCAGGTAGGGCTGGATCTGGAGCTGACGGCAAGGACACTGAAGGCCATGGCCTGCCATCCCAATGTGGGTGCGGTGCTGGTGGTCGGCCTCGGCTGCGAGCGCTTTCCTTCGCAGGAACTTTATGAAGCGGTAAGGGCAAACGGCAAGCCCTGCGCGCACCTGAGCATTCAGGAAGAAGGCGGGACAACGAATACCGTGGCCCGCGGCATCGAGCTTGCGAAAGGCCTGAAGGCGCAGGTGGATGCCATGCAGCGCGTTCCCTGCGACGTTTCCGAGCTGATCATTGCGACGAAATGCGGCGGGACGGACGCGACCAGCGGCCTTGCGGCAAATCCTGCCGTAGGCAATATGGCCGACCGCGTGGTGGCTGAGGGCGGCAGCGCGATCCTAAGCGAATGCAACGAGCTGCTCGGCACCGAAGATATGCTGGCAAAGCGCGCGGTGAGCCCGGAAGTGGCGAAGAAAGTCTACAATGCGATCTATGAGATCGAGGATCTGCTCAGAAATGGCCGGGATACCAGCCTCGGAGAAGGCCGCAATGAACTGATCTCCCCCGGAAACTTTGCCGGCGGCGTGTCCAGCGTGGTCGAAAAGGCCCTTGGCGGCGTGCATAAATCCGGCACGAGCCCCATCGTGGACGTGCTGCAGTATGCGACGGCACCGGAAAAAGGCAAACACGGCCTCTTCCTGATGGATTATGAAAGCCATGACGGGGAAGTGGTGACCGGGATGATCGGCTGCGGCGCGCAGATCGTGGCCTTTACCACCGGACGAGGAAACCCGACGGGCCATCCTCTTGCCCCGGTCATCAAGGTGACCGGCAACTACAAGACCTACGCGCATATGCAGGAAAACTTCGACTTTGACGCGAGCGGCATCATCCAGAAGGGCGAAAGCGTTGAGGAAAACGGAGAAAGACTCTTTGATCTGGTCTTAAGGATCGCTAACGGACAGGAAAAAACCACCGCCGAAGCGATCGGCGGTGATGAACTGTTCTGTATCGGAAGGCGGCACGGCTATCATCTGCCGGAGGAGTTCCGAATGGACTGCGGCAAGTAATAATGAACCAATAAGCCGAGGGAGCCGGTCAAAGCTTTCGAAGAGACTTTTTCGTCTCTGAGAAAGGTTTCGGCCGGGCACGAGGCAACGAAAAGACACTGAAAAGGCGGCCCCGGGCCGCCTTATTCTTTATTTCTCACTTTCTTTCTTTTCGTGATTCTGTGTGATCTCCGTAAGGCTGCGGCGTTTGTTCACGGCCTTTTTGAATTCTGCGCTGACAGAGGACGGTACGAAGACCATTTGCTGATCCGGGAAAAACAGAAACAGGGTGCCGTCCTTGCCTTCCATGGCCCTGCGCAGCTCGGCGATCTTGTAGCGGAACTGGTATTCGCGCGTAAAAAGATTGATGACGCCGTCTGCCACGGTGAGCAGGTAGCCGCCTTCGCCTGCCGGCTGCACCTGCTTTCTCACGACCTTTTTATATAAGGGCGTGAAGATCATGAGTGTTCCGGCGTTCAGCAGGAGGAAAAAGACGACGGCAACGATAATATAGAGGACGCTGCGCGCAACAATGCCGAGTGCGAGGATGATCAGGGGAATGATCATGACCAGGACGCTGACCCTGGTCCAGCCTGTGGTGGTCAGCATGCTCAGGCGCTTCATCCGGACAAGCTCGGTCACCACTTCGTCTTCCGAAAGCGGCAGGCATTCCTTGAAGCTCGCGTTCTCCAGTGCACCCGCGCGCTGCTTTTCCTGCGCGGCCTTTAACTTATCCGCAGCGGTTTTCCGGATCCCGGCCAGAAAATCCCGGAAATCCTGCTTTTCCGCGACCGTCTTCGGCACAAGTTCGAAGATCCCGTTTCCGCTCATAAGAAGGAGCAGGTTTTCGGTCTCCTGGGTACCGGTGATCTGCGCACATTCCACGGACGCTTTTTTATCGCCGTAGGTGATGTTCACCTTGTCGCCCTGCAGCTGCAGGCGGTGCTCCTTCCAGAAATCGCCGCTCTTATCGTTGTCAGCCTGGTTGGTCAGCATCATTTTCGCGCGGGCCTTGTAGAATCCGTAGGAAAAGATGGTCTGCGCGGCCCAGAGCAGAGAAAAGACGCCCATCAGAATGCGCAGGATGGGGGAGACATTTTTGCCGATGACGATCAGATAGGCGATCACCGCCATCTGCACTACGGTAAAGAGCACGAGCTTGACTTTGGAAGATGTCTTCGCACTCTTCTGCTTCATCAGATAAACGGTCATCTCCATGAAATCATCTTTGCTTACGGTATAGCGGAACATGAACAAACCTCATTGTTTAAAATTAAGAAGAGTATACAGCGGCGGGGAAAAAATCACAAGTAAAAAACGCCGGCAAAGCGGGAAAAGAGCCGTATAGCTTCAGGAAAGCGGAAGGAAAGCGGAAAAAAGTTAACATAGCGAACAAATATGCCGCGAAAACGGAAAAGTATTGATGAACATAAGGAAATGACCCTTGACAAAAAGGAGGCATCGTTATAATATTGAGATGCATTATTAATTTTCTGAGACTGAATTCTTAAAAATCTTTTGCTCCGGAATGCTTCCGGACGAAAAAGATGCGGTCCTGCCCCGGAAAGTTGATACTGATCATGTGAAAGTATATTTCATAGAAGAGGAAGGAGTTACAATGCACAAAACAAGAATCCAGGATCTTGTGATCGGGCTCGTCGTGGTCGCATTGGGCGTGTTCATGTGGATCCAGACGGTGGTGAACGATATGGAAGCGCAATCCAGATCGTTCTCGCGGTTTGTTCTGGGAGTCTTCATCCTGCTGGGCGCGATCCTCATCGTGATCTCGGTCATCAATGCCAGGAAACCTGCCGGAAAAGAAGTCACGATCAAGGAATTCAAGAACCCGATGATCATGTTCGCGATCATTGTCCTGTACGCGTATCTCATGACCGTGATCGGCTTTTTCCCGGCCACGCTGCTGTTCATGCCCGCAGCGATGATCTACATGGGGTACAAGCGTATCCTGCCCATGGTCTGCGTGACCATCGGCATGAACCTTTTCATCTGGGTACTTTTCGTATATTCGCTGAAGGTCAGGCTTCCGAAGGGAGCGTCGTTCATGTCGTTCCTGCGATTCCTGTATCAGTAAGGAGGGAGGCAAGCCATGTTTGAAAATATGCAAGGTGCATTGAACGAACTGTTCACCTGGTCCTCCGCCCTCGGCCTGTTCATCGGCGTTGTCGGCGGCATGATCATCGGCGCTCTGCCGGGTCTGTCCGCTACCATGGGTATCGCGCTGCTGATCCCCATCACCTACGGCATGCGTCCTTCGGCCGCCATCCTGATGCTGGCAGCTATCTACACCTCCGCGGTGTACGGCGGCTCCATTTCCGCCATTCTGATCCATACGCCCGGCACGCCGTCCTCCGCGGCGACCTGCCTTGACGGTTATCCGATGGCCCAGAAAGGGCAGTCGCTGCATGCGATCGGTATTTCGACGACCTCGTCCGTGATCGGCGGCGTCATCAGCGCCATTGCCCTGATGCTGATCGCTCCCCCTCTGGCCCGCCTGTCCCTGAAGTTCGGTTCCACCGAATACTTCCTGATCGCCATCTTCGGCCTGACCCTGATCGCGTCCCTCGCGGCCGACAACATGGTCAAGGGCCTGATCGCCGGCTTCTTCGGCCTGGCCGTTTCCCTGATCGGTACGGCAGCCGACGGCTCCTCCCGCTTTACCTTCGGCATCACCGGCATCATGGGCGGCATCAGCCTGATCCCTGCCATGATCGGTCTGTTCTCGATCTCTCAGGTCATGATCCAGGCAGATGAGCGCGGCAAAGAACCGGTGAAGCTGGAAGAAGCCAAGATCGGCGGCCGCTTCCTGCCGACCGGCAAGGAATTCATCCGTCTGATCCCGCTGATCCTGGAATGCTCCGTGGTCGGCGTGTTTATCGGCATCCTGCCCGGCGCCGGCGGCGACATCGCCTCCTGGGTCGGCCTGAACCTCGCGAAGAACCAGTCCAAGCATCCCGAACTCTTCGGTACCGGTATCGTGGAAGGCGTTGCGGCCCCCGAAGCAGCGAACAACGCGGTTACCGGCGGCGCTCTGATCCCGCTGCTGACCCTGGGTATCCCCGGCAGCTCCACGGCTTCCGTTCTGCTGGGCGGCCTGACCATTCACGGCCTGGCCCCGGGCTTCGAACTGTTTGACAAATACGCGGACATCACCTACTGCGTCATCCTCGGCTTCCTGGTGGCTAACATCCTCATGGGTCTTGTCGGCTGGGCTGCCGGCCGCTATGTGACCAAGGTCTCCAAGGTCCCGATCCCGCTGCTGATCCCCTGCATTGCCGTGCTGTCCCTGCTGGGCTCCTATGCGGCAACCCGCAACTTTGCGGATATCTGGGTCGCCATCATCTTCGGCCTTATCGGCTTCGTGTTCCGGAAATACGGTGTTCCGACCGCGCCCATCGTGCTGGCCCTGATCCTGGGTCCGATGGCAGACAGCTATATGTTTACGGGCTCCAATATTGCCAAGAAGGCGGGACTGAGCTTCTGGCAGTACATTCCGACCCGCCCGCTCAGCATCGTGATGATCATCCTGATCCTGCTGGCGCTGCTGTCTCCGCTGCTGTCGAAGTCGATCAGCAAGAACTACGAGAAGAAGCACGGAAAGATCGAAGCGGCGGAAGACGACTGAGTCTTCTGAGAATAGAAAAGGCTTGAAAAGCTTTTCCTGAAGCGCTATAATGGGGTGCAGAGCCCCTGAGTGAGAACTCTATATTAAATTTTTAAGGAGGAAACACAATGAAGAAATTTGTTGCTATCATTCTGTCCCTGCTCATGATTCTCAGCATGACTGCATGCGGCAGCAACAGCAACTCCAGCGAAGGTTCCAAGGCTGTTGAATGGCCTAAGGGAAACATCGAGATCATCGTTCCTTTCGCTGCCGGCGGCGCCATGGACCTTTCGGCCCGTCTGACCGCTAAGTACCTGAAGAAGTACCTTAACGTTGAAGTCACGGTCAACAACGTTGAAGGCGGCGCCAACTGGACCGGCTACGAACAGATCGAGAAAGCGGAAGGCGACGGCTATACTCTCGGCTTTGCGAACTATCCCGGCCAGGTCGGCGGTTACCTTGATCCTTCCAAGAAGCGCACGGAGACCTTCCGTTCCTTCACCAACATCGCGAACATCGTTCACGACCCGGGCATCATCGTTGTCAAGGAAGACAGCCCTTACAAGACCCTTCAGGATCTGCTTGATGCTGCCAAGGCCGGCACTGTGCTGAACGTCGCGACCGGCGGCGGCAACGGCTCCGATGACGATACCCTTGTTCGTCTGATCAACCGTGCGATGGGCAATGAAAACCTGAACAGCCTTAAGAACGAAAACGACAAGAACGCGAAGGCTGCTCTGCTGGGCGGCGAAGCCGACCTGCAGGCCTGCAACGTCTCCAACTACTGCAAGACCTACAAGAGCACCGGCCAGACCGACTCCGTCCGCGTGCTGGCGATCTTCGATGAGAAGAAGCAGGATCTGATGCCCGACATCCCTACGATCGACGAACTGAACATCCCTGAACTGAAGGGTCTGTACAGCTCCTCTGACCGCGGCCTGATCGCGACCAAGAACCTGGATCCCGCTATCGTCCCGATCATCGTTGATGCTCTGAAGAAGACGCAGGCCGATGCCGACTTCATCAAAGACGCTACTGAACAGGGCATGGCCATCAACATGCTGTTCGGCGATGATTTCAACAAGTTCATCGAGAACGTTGAAAAAACCATTAAAGATCTGAAGATCTATGAATAATCAGATCTGAAAACCCTGAACAGGGAAAGAAGGTCCCCGGCTTCAGGCCGGGGATCTTTTTGTTTGGAGAAGCGCTGCAGGGCCAAACATTTTGCGCCTTCAGCCTTTTTTTATTTGACATTAAAGGCCCCCTGTGCTATTTTTTTTCTGTACCCTTTAAGACGATGCGGGACATCGGCAAGGCACATGATGGAAGGATAGGTGATCCCGGCAAATCAGACACGAAGAGGTCTTGTTTTTTGCCGGATTTTTGTTTTTCCGAGAGGAAGACTGAGAGGAGAAAAGATGAAAAAAGTCGGAATCGTTATGGGCAGCAAAAGCGATCTTCCTGTTGTGGAGAAAGCGGCCGGCGTGCTGAAGGAGTTTGGCATTCCCTGTGAGATGCACATCTATTCGGCGCACAGGACCCCGGATGAGGCCAGAGACTTTGCGCGGAACGCGAAAGAAAACGGCTTCGGCGTGATCATTGCGGCAGCGGGGATGGCGGCCCACCTGGCAGGCGCCATCGCGGCGAACACGACTCTCCCCGTCATCGGCATCCCCTGCAAAAGCGCGGCGCTTGACGGCCTGGACGCCCTGCTGTCCACGGTGCAGATGCCTTCCGGCATTCCCGTAGCCACCGTTGCGATCGACGGCGCAAAGAACGCAGGCTTCCTGGCGGCCGAGATCCTGGCGGTCTCGGACGAAGCTCTTGCGGCGGCGCTCTCGGATTACCGCGCGCGTCAGGCGGCGGAGATCCTTGAAAAGGATAAGGAACTAAACCCCTAAATACTGCCGGCAGACGGCAGAACACACGATCCTAAGCAATTCACACCCATTCAGCATATCATCATTCACCAAACTGGAGGCGATCATGGAACTTATTTACACCGGCAAGACCAAAAATGTCTACGCAATGGAAAACGGCAACTACCTTCTGAAATTCAAGGATGACTGCACCGGAAAAGACGGCGTGTTCGATCCCGGCGAAAACAGCATCGGCCTGACGATCGAGGGCGTTGGCGATGTGAACTTGCGCATGTCGATCTATTTCTTTGAGAAGATCAACGCGGCCGGGATCCGTACGCACTTTGTGAGTGCCAACTTAAACGATACCACCATGGAGGTGCTTCCGGCGAAGGTGTTCGGCAAAGGCCTTGAGGTCATCTGCCGCTACAAAGCCGTGGGAAGCTTCCTGCGCCGCTACCGTGATTATGTGGAAGAAGGCGCAGATCTGCCCGCCTATGTGGAAATGACCTTCAAGAACGATGCTCTCGGCGATCCGCTGGTCACGAAGGACGGCCTGATCGTGCTTGGTGTGATGAGCGCGGAGCAGTACGACACCATCAAGGAAGAGACCCAGAAGATCACGGCCATCGTGGCGGAGGAAATGAAGGCCCGCGGCATGGAGCTGTATGATATTAAATTCGAATTCGGCTACGACGCAAACGGCGACGTGATGCTGATCGACGAGATCGCTTCCGGCAACATGCGTGTGTATAAGGATGGCAAGTATATCGACCCCATGACGCTCTCTGAGCTCTTCTTTGCCTGATGGGCGGCTTCTTCGGCGCGATATCCAAAAGGGATATCGTATTGGATGTTTTTTTCGGGACAGATTATCACTCACATCTGGGGACCCGCTATGCCGGGATGGCCGTGTGGAATGAGAAGGGCTGCAAGCGCCAGATCCATACCATCGACAACACGCCGTTCCGGACCAAATTTGAAAAAGACCTGGCAGATTTTTCCGGCTGCTGCGGCATCGGCTGTATCTCGGATACGGATCCGCAGCCGCTTCTCGTGCGCTCAAAATTCGGGACCTATGCCATCGTTACGGTGGGGGTCATCAATAATGCCGAAAAGCTGGTGCAGAGCTGCTTTTCGGAGCACAGTCTGCAGTTCATGGTCAACAGCTACGGCGATGTGAATCCGACTGAGCTGGTGGCGGCGCTCATCAACGAAGAAGATTCCCTGACAGCGGGGATCCTCAGGGCGCAGGCGCTGATCGACGGGTCCATGACCATGCTGATCATGACCGGTCCGGGCGAAATAATTGCCTCAAGAGACCGCGTGGGGCGCCTTCCCGTGCTCATTGGGCGGAATGAGGAGGGCTGCTGCATCTCCTTCGAGAACTTCGCCTACGATAAGCTGGGCTACCATGACGCGTATGAGGTGGGGCCGGGCGAGATCGTCAAGGTGACGCCTGAAGGGTGGGAGACGCTGTCTCCCGCGGGAGAGCAGATGAAGATCTGCGCCTTCCTCTGGACCTATTACGGCTACCCGAACTCGCGCTATGAGGGCATGAACGTGGAGGTGATGCGCTACCGGAACGGCGCTCTGCTCGCGCAGCAGGACGAAGCGCGCGGCGGGATCCCGGAGGTCGACTGCATTGCCGGGATGCCGGATTCCGGCGTGCCGCACGCCATCGGCTACGCAAATAAGACGGGCATTCCCTTTGCCAGACCCTTCATCAAATATACGCCTACCTGGCCGCGTTCCTTCATGCCGGCCACGCAGGACGTGCGCAATCAGGTCGCCAAGATGAAGCAGATCCCGGTGCCGGAGCTCATCGAAAACAAGAAGATCCTCTTCGTGGACGATTCCATCGTGCGCGGAACGCAGGTCCGGGAGACCGTGGACTTCCTGCGGGAGTGCGGTGCGGCCGAGGTGCATATGCGCTCTGCCTGCCCGCCCATCATGTATAACTGCAAATTCCTGAACTTCTCCCGCAACAACGCGGATACGGACCTGCTGGCGCGAAAGACCGTGCAGGAGCTGGAAGGCGATGCGGGGAAGGAACATCTGGATGAATATGCGGATGCCGGAACGGAGCGCGGACAATGCCTCTTAAAGAGCATCTGCGAAAAGATCGGCTTTGCCTCTCTGGCATATCAGTCACTGGACGGTCTGCTGGAGGCGATCGGGATCGATAA
>Ga0129307_1001162_pt1 | contig 30959 bp, 23 predicted proteins | sample P1105metagenome_FD_94437 | JGI IMG/M metagenome (GOLD analysis project Ga0129307, IMG submission 94437) | Capybara group fecal microbial communities from Wisconsin, USA - P1105 metagenome | ecosystem: Host-associated > Mammals > Digestive system > Large intestine > Fecal | place: USA: Wisconsin...
GATGCCGACGCGCTCTTTGAACGCATGGACGAAGATTACAAAACGACATTTATCCACATAGAACTTTCCGGATACGACGCCAAGAAAATCGTCGAAGACCTCGATTCCGCAAAATCGTATGCCGCGCAAATTTTCCCGGACGCCAAAACTTCAATCGTCGGTGAAGTCGTAAACTACGCCGAAATGAACGGCAAGCTGGTGAACGGACTGTTGCGTTCGTTCGGGGGTTCATTCGTGATTATCGCCATCATGATGATTCTCGCATTCGGGAGCATCAAGGCGGGCCTCATCGGCATGATTCCAAACGTGGCCCCCGTGCTTTTAATCGGTGGCGTCATGGGCTATTCGGGAATGCCGCTCGACATGATAACGATGATTGTGATGCCGATGATTTTGGGCATCGCCGTTGACGACACCATCCACATGAACAATCACATCAAATACGGATACGAACGCACGGGCAGCTACAAAAAAGCGCTGCTGCTTTATTACCGCGAAATCGGAAAAACGATGGGCATGACGACATTCATTCTCTGCGCGATGTTCTTCGTGTTCATCTTCAGCCCCATGGGTGCATTGCACAACGTCGGATTGCTTTCCATCATTGGCCTTGCAGCCGCCCTCGTTGCCGACTACACGCTCACCACCGCCCTCGTGTATGTCACCAAGCCGTATGGAGGAGAGAAACGAAAGATAGCATAACGGGACTCAAGACAATTCGCAAGCATTGCCAGTTAGCATGTCATCCCCGACTAGTTCGGGGATCGCCATCTCTTGTTAAGAGTCCTGCAATAACTTTCCAATGATTGCGTTATCTAAAATTTTCGGAATATTCAAAAGGAGATTCCCGCTCGGAGGCGGGAATGACAGTTTTTTTCGGGCATGACAAAAATTTGTGACGATTACGTCACTTTCAGCTTGGTCATGCTTTTTGCACAGATGCCCATCGTTGAAACATTGTGCAAGAAGGCTGACGTTGTTGGCGAGAGGATTCCGAGAAAACCGCCTACAAGCAAGCTCGTATTGAAAACAACTATAAAGCGGTAATTTTCAGAGATGCGCTCCATCAGCTTCTGGCTCAAAAGACGCAGTTCCACGAGGTCTTCGAGATTTTCGCGACGGAGCGTCACATCGGCAGTTTCGCGGGCAATATCACTGGCATCGCTCATAGCGACAGAAACGTTTGCCGTAGCCAAAGCAGGCGCATCGTTGATGCCGTCGCCCACCATAATTACGCGTTTACCTTCGGCCTTCAATTGTTCCACATAACGGTGTTTATCTTCGGGCAGGACTTGAGCGAAGAATGTATCGATTCCCAAACGTTCCGCTACGCGTTCAGCCGCATTTTTGCTATCGCCCGTAATCATCACCACGTTCTTGATGCCACTTTCACGCAACCTGCGTATGGCAACAGCCGCTTCTTCGCGAGGCGGGTCGCTAATGCACAAGGCTCCAGCAAGTTCGCCACCGATGCCGAGATAAATCACGGATGATGCACCCGCTTCTTTATCAATGATGCGCTGGTCTTCTTCGGAAACAGTCACCTTTTCGTCTTCGATCACGAAATGCTTACTGCCAATGACTGCACGTTTTTCGTCAAGCGCCGTTGCAATGCCATGCGCCACAATGTACTTGACATCGGCATGTTCTTCTTCGTGAGCAATACCGCGTTCAAGTGCCGCCTTCACAATTGCACGCGCCATGCTATGCGGGAAATGTTCCTCGATGCATGCCGCAATTTTCAGGATTTCATCTTCGCTGCGACCGCCAAACGGGATAATCTTTTCAAGACGCGGTTCCGCCTTCGTAAGCGTTCCCGTCTTGTCGAACACAATCGTATCCGCAAGCGCAAACTCTTCGAGATACTTGCCTCCCTTCACCGTCATGTCCATATCCGCCGCTTCACGCAACGCAGAAATCACGGAAATCGGAGTCGAGAGCTTTATCGCACAAGAGTAATCCACCATCAAGATGGAAACCGCACGAGAGATGTTCTGCGTGAACAAAAGCGTGAGCCCAAAGCCGAGGAAGCTGAACGGCACGATGCTATCGGCCAAATGTTCGGCACGACTCTGCACGCTCGCCTTCAAGTCTTCGCTGTGATCAATCAGCTCAATAATCTTCTGAATTTTCGTATTGCCATTGACCGCACGGACTTTCACGACTATCGCGCCTTCTTCCAGAACGGTTCCCGCAAACACCGTCTTGCCGCGAGTTTTCATCACCGCCTTGGATTCGCCCGTCATCGTCGATTCGTTCACGAAGGCTTCACCTTCCATGACGCGTCCATCGACAGGAATCATGCTGCCTGAACGCACACGCACCAAGTCGCCGACCTGGACATTCTTGAGTTCAATCAGCACATCCACGCCGTCTTTCACGACCCAGACTTTATCGACTTTTACGGCAAGGCTCCCTGTAAGCGCTGTACGCGTACGCGCCTTGGTATAATCTTCGAGCAAGCCTGAGACGCCCAAAAGGAACATGACCGTCCCTGCGGATTCATAATGGCGTTGCAACAGCGAAGCACCAATTGCAGCACCGTCCAACACATCAACGGAGAGCTTTCCGCTCGCAAGCGTCGAAACACCACGCGCCACATAACGCAACCCGCGAACAACCGTAATCGCCGTACGGATTGGGAACGGAACAAACCAACGCAATAAATAACGCCGTGCAATCATCCCCATGAGGCTAGCCTTAAAGCTGTCATCGAGAGATTGTAGCTGGTATTCCGTTTCGCCATCGCATTCCGGCAGCGATTTAGGATTCAGCGATTTTGTAAATTCAAGAATCTGGCTACGACTCGCGCCGTAATCGCCATTCAGCGGCTCATATTCAAGTAATAGCCCGCCATTGGCGCTATGCACCACGGCACTTTTTACGCAAGGCACGCCAACACACGCCTTGTGAACACGCGCTTCATACTCACGATCAAAAGCATACGCTCCGGCGCGCAAACGCAAACGCCCCGGCCTGTCATAGACGATTCTGAATTTCATAGCGATTTTAGCTTATTTTTCCAAGCCTGCTTCTGCCTTGGCATCGTTGCAGATGTCAGCAGCTTCGTCCTTCATGTCCTGGAAGGCGGCCTTGGCGTCAGCCGTGAACTTCATGCCATGAGCAAGTCCCTGAACAGCGAGTTCGCGGGTTTTCTTCGCCTTGAGCACTTTCTTTGCGACAGCGGAACCCACAGCGCCTGCAACAACGAGCCAGAATTTTTCGTTTTTGAACATAGACATATCATTCTCCTTATTAAAGAAAAATCAGCGGAACACCTGTCCGCTTTTAAAAATTAGATACTCTCCTCTCTAATTGCAAGTTACAAATAAACTAAATATACAACTTACGCGACCCCGCGTCGCAGTTGGGTTTCACGCGACTGACGCTAACATTGTTAGTGAATTTCTAACATTGTTAGACTCTCTAATTTTGTTAGACTCACTAACATTTCTTAGCAGAGACTTTCAATTACGAAAGTGCAAGAACCTTGCCGAGTTCACGGCATTTTGCCTTGCCAGCGTCATCGGGAGCGCCTTCAATCGCAAGCGGATCATCAGCAAGCACAAGGCCCGCATTTACAGCATCTTCTTTCCACGGATTCATCCATTCGCCGCCACCCCAGCCGTATGAACCGAAAAGTACAACCTTCTTGCCCGAAATCTGCGTTTTCAGTTGGTCATAAAGCGGTTGGAATTCGCTATCTTCAAGTTCTTCGGCACCCATCGCAGGGCATCCCAAAGCAAACTTGTCAAATTCCTGAGCCTTATCTACCGAGAAAGCGGACGTATTGAAAAGAGTCACATCGGCCCCCGATTCCTTTGCACCAGCGACGACTTCATTCGCCATGATTTCGGTATTTCCCGTACCTGTCCAAAAAATAACAGCAATTTTATTCATTTTATTTTCCTTTTGTTTTTCGGTCGCCTCTAAAAACTCATTTTCAAAAATTTGGCTGCGACACATCGAGCAGTTTCGTCACTCAAAGTGGTAAAGACCTCCAGTATTCACCACTTTTCGTTCCTGCCTGCACTCGGTCTCGCTCAAATTTTATTAACCAAAGCATTTTTTAGAGGCTCCCTTTAGATTTTTAACTAAATTAACATGCCACGGTTAAATTCGTTAAAGAATCGCCCTGTTCAAAGCGTTCATTGAATATTTTGCGGCACTTTTTATAAACTTCAAAAATATGCATGCAGTTCGGCACGTCATTATAAACCTTCCAACATCCAATCATCTTGTAATTTTTTCCGCCATACGAAATAAAATCTTTCACATCGTCAAGCGGGTACCCCAAAAACACGCCTACTTCATGCGGGAAGCACACCGAGCGCTTCATGCGATGCTGAAAAAAATTCAGCATCGATTCAGTATCAAAGCAACTATACCCAAAACCTTTCAAAAAATTCCGCACTTCACAGGAATTTCCCAAATTCTGTAAAGCGCTATTCCGATAGACATAGATAAAATAACGCCCGCAACGTTCAGCAACGACACGAGCAATAACACCCTTAGGGTTCAACGCCTGATTCCAACGAGCCAGAATATTGCAAATCAAAATTCCATCGGCAGCATCAACGCAAAACAGATTACCCAACTTCACCCCGGCAAGGGTCGGGGCACACTGCCGAACTAAACAAAAATCAAGGTTCTTATCCATGCATGACCTAAACCAGCAATAAATAAAATCGAAAAATCCCGCCTTTAGCCTTCGCCAAGGCGGGATAACCTATCTAGCATATATGAGGTAACGAAATCTATATGCCAGCAGAGATTCTATGGCAATTCTCTCTGAAACTTATTTTAGAATTTTGCCAAAGAAAGTTCTACTCCAAATGGACTCGAAACAATCCAAAAAATTAGACTAATCTAATTAAGTAAGAAAAGTCTAACAAGCAACCAATGACTAAAACCAATAACTAATAACTAAAACAACATATTCCCGAAGCGGACAATAACGCCTGCGAAAACGACGCTCACCATGGTCATAAGCTTAATCAAAATATTGAGCGAGGGGCCTGCGGTATCCTTGAACGGGTCACCCACGGTATCGCCCACAACAGCGGACTTATGGGTATCGGAGCCCTTGCCACCGTAATTGCCTTTTTCGACAAACTTTTTCGCGTTATCCCAGGCGCCGCCAGCATTATTGAGCATCGTCGCCAACGCAAATCCGCATGCAAGCCCGCCCGCCAAAAGGCCGAACACGCCAGCAACACCCATCGTAAGCCCGACAAGCACAGGAACGACAACAGCAAGCACCGAGGGAATAATCATCTCGCGCTGAGCGCCTGTCGTCGAAATTTCAACACACCGGGCATAATCCGGCTCGCCCGTGCCCTCCATAATTCCAGGAATTTCGCGGAACTGGCGACGCACTTCTTCAACCATCGCGCTTGCCGCACGGCCCACAGCCTTGATGGTCAATGCACAGAACACGAACGTCATCATCGCACCGATAAAGAGTCCGCCCAAAAGCATGGGGTTCATCAAATTGAGATTGTAGATGTGCATAAAGTCAACATAGTTTACCTTATTAGCAACCATTCCAACGAGGTCGCCATTTTCGGTAATGGCACGCGTCCCCCCATCGAGGAATTTCACGCCGGCGACACCCGAAAGCGCCTTCATCAAATCATTCGCGCCGTTCGCAAACGCGACTGAGCCGACTTTCCATACGCCCTCGGCCGATGCAGCCAAATGCCCAAGCCAAATTTTCACCTCTTCGATATAAGAAGCAAGGAGCGCCATAGCCGTAAGCGCCGCAGAACCAATCGCAAAGCCCTTGCCCGTCGCGGCAGTCGTATTTCCGAGCATGTCGAGTTCATCGGTACGGGCGCGCACTTCAGGGTCGAGGCCAGCCATTTCAGCGTTACCGCCAGCATTATCCGCAATCGGGCCAAACGCATCCGTCGCAAGCGTGATGCCAAGCGTACTGAGCATGCCCACAGCGGCAAAGCCAACGCCATAAAGCCCCATCGACATGTCGCTAAAGCCACCAGCACATCCAAAGGCCGCCACAATGCCCATAACAATCGTCACTACCGGGAGCCCTGTAGAGAACATGCCGACCGAAATGCCGTCGATAATCGTCGTCGCGGCACCAAGTTTCGCCTGGCCCGCGATTCCACGCGTCGGCTTGTAAGCGTCGGACGTATAGTATTCCGTAAACTGCCCAATGAGAATGCCCGCCGCAAGGCCCGAAAGCACGGAGCCAAAAATTCCCATCGAAATGAAATCAAGCTTCACAAGCACAAGCAGCGCCACAAGAATCAGCACCGAAGAACCGAGCGTCCCCGTCAAAAGCGAACGCAAAAGCGACTTCGTGTCGGCATCTTCACGCGTGCGCACTGCAAAAATTCCCAAAATCGAAAGCACAATTCCAATCGCCGCAACCACCATCGGCGCAATGACCATCTTGATTCCGCCCATCGGGAGTGCCGCGCCAAGAGCCGCCGTCGAGAGGATGGAGCCACAATAAGATTCGTATAGGTCGGCCCCCATGCCAGCCACATCGCCCACGTTATCGCCAACGTTATCCGCAATCGTCGCCGGGTTACGCGGGTCGTCTTCGGGGATTCCAGCCTCGACTTTACCCACAAGATCCGCACCGACATCGGCCGCTTTAGTGTAAATGCCACCGCCCACGCGGGCAAAAAGCGCCTGCAACGATGCACCCATTCCAAACGTAAGCATCGTCGTCGTAATTTCCACCATCTTCGCATGCGCCCACTCGGCGTTATTCACCATACCATCATTCCACGCCCCCAGCGATAGCTTCGATGCGATATCCGCCCCGAACTGCCAAACGTTGTGGTCGTAGATGTAATTGAGCAAGAAGAACCAAGCCGAGATATCGAGCAGGCCAAAACCCACGACGATAAGCCCCATCACGGCACCGCTGCGAAAAGCAATGACAAGCCCGCGATTCAGGCTCGAAATCGCCCCGTTCGCCGTCCTGGAACTTGCATGAGTCGCCGTTTTCATGCCCAAAAATCCGCACAGGCCGCTAAAGAAACCGCCCGTCAAGAACGCCACCGGCACGAACGGATTCTGGATGCCGAGCAGCGCCAGCACGAGGAACACTACGAAAAGCACGGCAAAGACTATAGAGACCGTCTTGTACTGCCGTTTAAGATACGCAAAGGCGCCCACGCGCACATAGTGCGCAATAGCCTTCATCTTGCGGGTACCGCCGGGTTGACGCTTCATGAAGCGATAAAAGAACAAAGCCATTCCCAGAGCAACCAACGCCGCAACCGGGATAAAATACCAATAAGATGGAATCGAGAGCATAAACACCTCGCTTATTGGGCTTTATCGACCCAGAAAAATACCCAAGATAAATTTATAATGCAAAGTCGAAAAAGGAACGGACTTTTCTATTTTTTTACTCAATGTTGGAAGATTTGAACTTTCATTTCGGAATATACGACTGGTTGCTGGTCTTTATGGTGACCGCCCTCGGGACTCTGAGCGCCTACCTGAAAGATCCGCAGCTCAAAGCCGTCACGGCGACCATCCCCATCCCCTGCGGTTTCGCCTACATCGCCGTAGGACTCCCGATGGGCACCGAAAATGCCGTTTCCGGGTTCATGTGCATGCTGTACGTGCATATCGTGCGCCTGCTCCACTATAAAGTTAAGGTCCCCATCGTACTTTCCATCATCGCGGGGCTCGCCTTTTTCATCTGTCTCGGCACTTTTTTGCACTCGCGGATCCCCGAAGGCGAAGCCTACTTCCTCGGAGCATGCCTTTTCGATCTTGTCATCGGCGTCATCTTTTTCCAAAAACAAAAATACAAGTCCGGAGTACGTTACAAGACCCCGCTCCCCGTCTATATCAAGGCACCCGCCATCGCAGGAGTCGTTTCCGGTCTCATGCTCATCAAACGCCTAATGGGCGGTTTTTGCACCAGTTTCCCGATGATGAACTCCATTGTAAGCTACGAGAGCCGCTATTCGCTCGGCGACCAATGCAGGCAACTCCCGCTGTTTCTCATCGCAGGGCCGTTCATGTTCATCACCATGCGCTACGTGGAAATCGGGTTCGGGCTCAACCACTGGATTGTGCTCCTCATCGGCTACATCGTTTTTGCGCTGATTTATTGGCCGCTCAACAAAGAACTCAAACGCCGGAACGAGATTAATTACAATTCGTTGTAGCTCTACCAACCAAAAATAGGGCTATTTTGTAAAATTTTACTTGATGAAATACCCCAACAAAAATAAATTTAAAGGGATAATACAAGGAATTTTACGCAATGCTTAAAAAAACACGCATTTCTTTGGCATTTACAGGTGCGCTTCTGGCGGCGTCTCTCTTAACCGCTTGTGGCGACGATAGTTCGACCGACGTATTCGTAAACGTAAACCAGGGCGGAACCACCCCGACATCAAGCGAACAGGCCGCTCCGCTTTCGAGCGTTGCCGCACCTGCATCTTCGGCAACCCAGACACAGCCCGAAAGTTCCGCAACCGCACCAGTCGCAGAATCCAGTTCTTCAGTGGTCCAGACACCGGATATTTCAAGTTCCGCGACAACACCGACCCCGGCATCTAGCGCCGACGTCACAAACATCGACCCGAATTGCGTCGAAACGCCGGTCGCGACCATTCCCATCGACTCCATCGGACTTGCCGACATCGCCGACGTGTTCAAGACCGTCCGCTGTAACGAAAAGGCCGTATTCGTCATCCGCCACGGCGAACGCGACGACGGCCAGACAGGCAAGGAAACACCTCTCACCTATTGGGAAGGCGAACCCGATTCCGTCAAGGGGCAGCCTTCGGACGGCGTCCGTCAAGCCATCGCTGTCGGCAAAAAGCTCGTGAGCGCCGACGAATTCACATACACGCATACCAAGTACCTCCGTACAGAACAGACTTGCTTCTATATCGCGCAGGGTCGCGGACAGGCAACATTCCCCCACGATTCCGCAGATTACTACTCCATCAGCTGGTTCAAGAAGGACAAGGAACGTTACAGCTTCTATGAAGATTCTACCACGAACGTCCGCCTCGTCATCGCAGGCTGGGCCTACGACAATCTGTACGCCGACGCCTTCTACGACCTGAAGGAAAAAGCAACCGAAATCGTCAAGACGCACATTGCACCGAATTACGCATCCATGAACAAGTTCCGCGTCATCTGCTCCCACGACGATTTCATCCTCCCGCTCTCCGTTTTCGCCTCGAACGGCACCGTAAATTACAGATTCCACGACCCGGCTTCGAGACATTGGCCGTATTTCTTGACCGGTGTCGCTGTCATCATCGATAACAAGAACCAAATTAGGTATGTTCCGTTCAGAGGACTCGGCATCGGAGCTGAGTAGCTGGTTATTAGTCAATAGCTATTCGTTTTTTGACGTTACCCCGGACCTGTTCCGGGGGGGCTTTTTTAGAATTATTCGAAATTCAAGACAATTCTGAAGTTCGTACCTATAAAATACTGTTTCATCAAGTTTTATAGGTACAAAACAGGCTATGTTGCAATTTAGCAAGACGAATTCTATTGAGTTTGTACCTATAAACGACGCGTAAATTCCATTTTATAGGCATTTTTACGCTTAATTTATGTACAAAAAATAAAAAACGTACCTATAAAAAGCCTGTTATTAACGATTTATAGGTACGAAATAAAAAAACGAAGTCATCGGTACCTATAAAACTTCATCACCATCTGTTTTATAGGTACCGAAACGAAATTGAATTATAAATCCCAAAAAGCTTTTGTTGTTTGACAGCGGGTCGTTTTTTAACATGCGTTTTTTCGACATTTCGAAATGTTCTCAAAAATTTTCTAATTTTAAGGATTATATAAGATACAGTTCGCTCAAATTTAATGTATATTACTTATAGTTGTCTGGGTTTAAATGTTCTCAAAAAATAGGTGGAGACAATATGTTTGGTCAAATTTCGTTCAAATCGTCCATAATCGGCATCGCCACCTTGGCAGCGCTCGCCTCGACCGCAAGCGCCGAGAAGTACGAATGGGGCAACGTCCGCTTCGACGGCGGCGGATTCGTCTCTGCCGTGATGTTCCACCCGAAGGCCAAGAACTTGCTGTACGCCCGCACCGACGTGGGCGGTATTTACCGTTTCGATTTCGAGAAAAAGACCTGGATTCCGCTGATGGACTTCATCTCGGAAAACGACAAGGGCCTTTACGGCACCGAAGCTTTCGCTCTCGACCCGAACGACCCCAAGCGCATTTACGTGCTGGCCGGCACCGGCTACTTTAGCAAGGGCCGCACGGCAGTGCTCCGCAGTGAAGATTTCGGCGCCACCTGGGACACGAGCTACGTCGAAATGCTTGCCCACGGCAATGGCATGGGCCGCCAGACCGGCGAAAAGCTCGCCGTGGACCCCAACAAGGGAAACATCATCTTCTGCGGTAGCCGTACCAAAGGCCTTTACAAAAGTACTGACTACGGTAAAACTTGGACAAGCGCCTACAAGGTCGCGCTCTCGACCGCCACAGAATCCAGCCTGAACGGCGTGAACGGCATCAGCTTCGTGATGTTCGACGAATCGCAGGGCAAGAACGCCGATGGATCCACCAAGACCATTTACATCGGCATTTCTGAAACCAAGGATAATTTGCAGGTAAGCCACGACGGCGGCGCTACCTGGGAAGCCATCAAGGGCGTGCCGACCGGACTCATGCCGCACCGCGCAAAGATTGTTGACGGCGACATGTATGTGACTTTCGCCGACGGCCCCGGCCCGTACAACATCGCCAGCGGCGGATTTTACAAGTACAACATCGCAGGCGGCACGTGGACCGACCTCACCCCGAGCGACTCCGTGGAACACGAAGGCAGCACCACCAAGAGCTACGAAAAGGACAAGAGCTCTTACGGCGGCGTCGCCATTGACCCGCTGGACAAGAACCATATCGTGATTTCGACGCTGGGCAAGTACACCGGCCGCCACGTGACCAAAGACGAAAAGGAAAACTACGGCGACCGCATCTACGCCACCACGGACGGCGGCAAGACTTGGAATCACGGCCAGCACTACAACGACATTCCGAACATCGACGCGAACGGCACCGACTGGATTCCGGGTAACGCCATCCACTGGGCGGGTTCCCTCGAAATCAACCCGTTCAACAACAAGGAAGCGTGGGTCACAAGCGGTAACGGCATCTTTATGACCGAAGACGTTTCGGCAAAGGTTCCTCTCTGGAAGTTCATGTCCAAGGGCATCGAAGAGACAGTGCCGCTCGACATCGTGAGCATTCCGGGAGGCCCGCTGGTCACCGCCATTGGCGACTACGACGGCGCAGTCTATACGGACATCAAGCAGAGCGCCCAGCGCCACAAGCCGACCATCGGCACGACCGAAAGCATGGGTTACGCCCCACTCACCGGAAGCTTGGTGCGCACCGGCGTGATTACCGTTTACGGCAAGTACGATTCGCAGAACTTCAACGTGATGTACCGCTCCGATGACATGGGCAAGACCTGGGACAGCGTGAAGACCACGCTCAAGGGCCCGAAGGGCTTGGTGGTACTTTCTGCTGACGGCAAGGTGATGTTGCACCGCCCAGACCAGGGCGCAACAGTCTATCGTTCCGACGACAATGGCGCCAGCTGGACCGCCGTTGAAACCGGAACGCAGACAAACTATTCCCGCATTGTCGCAGACCCCGTGGATACCAAAACGTTCTACGTCATGGGCGGCATGGGTTCGCTTTACAGATCTACCGACGGCGGCAAGACTTTTGCTGAATCCGAAGCCCGTTTGCAGAACGAACAGGCCGGCGAATACTACAACGGCGGCGGACTCATCCGCACCGTTCCTAAGAGAGAAGGACATCTGTGGGTACCGATGGACCAAGCTCAAGTCTGGCAGCCCAAGGGATTCACCGAATACGGACTTGCCTACACAGAAGACGGTGGCAAGAGCTGGAACCGCTGTGAAGGCGCTTCAACCGCAATCGCCGTGGGTATCGGCAAGGCTAAAGAAGGCGCAAATTACGAAACGATTTTCATCTGGGGTGCAGCAAAGTCTGGCGATCCGATTGGTATCTACCGCAGTACAGACAAGTGCAAGACTTTTGAACGCGTCAACGACGACATGCACCAGTTCGGCGGTCCGGGTAACGGAAACTTCGTACAGGGCGACATGAACAACTTCGGCGTCGTTTATATGAGCACCGTGGGCCGCGGCACAATCGTAGGCGCTCCGGAAGGCACTAAGTTCGTCGAAATCGTCACCCCGACAGACCCGACTTTGGGCATGAACACCGTCACGATGAACATAGGCAAGGCAACACTCACACAGCAGAACAGGACTTTGCATGTCAGCGTCCCGAGCGAAAGCAAGCTTGAAATCATTGCGCTGAACGGCAAAACGCTCCTCTCTGAAAATGTGAATGGGAACAGAAGCGTAAGCCTCAAGAAGTTCCCGACCGGCAAGTACATTGCAAAAGTTGTCGACACAAACGGCAAGCTGCTCTTGAGAAAGGCCATCGCTATTAAATAAGCAAAAGTTTCAATTACTATACCAATCCCCACACTTAAAAAGGCTAGGGCGCAATGCGAACGCTTGCAGACTCTAGCCTTTCTTTTTTGCTATGTTGTTAGACGATGCAAGAACTGACGTTTAAAATTATTGCACGAATCAAGAGCGACTTTCACGAAAAGTTTGGCATTCCGCGGCAAAGCGGGCTCGTACAAAGCATGCGCTCAACAATCCGCTTCGAACCGGAGTTCCGCAATGCCGATGCGTTGCGCGGTCTCGAAGGTTTCAGCCACCTCTGGATCGTATGGATTTTTTCGGAGAACATTCGCGAGAGCTGGAGCCCGACCGTCCGTCCGCCAAGACTCGGCGGCAACAAGCGTCTAGGCGTCTTTGCGACTCGATCCAGCTTTAGGCCAAACCCGATTGCGCTCTCTTGCGTCAAGATTGAACAAATCAACATCAACGGTGCCGAAGGCCCCGAAATCGTCGTCAGCGGCGCAGACCTGTTAGACGGAACGCCCATCGTCGATATCAAACCGTACCTTCCCTACGCCGACGCGCATCCCGAAGCTGTTGGCGGTTTCGCCGATACCGTCCTCCGCAACAAAGTCCACGTCAAGGAATCCGACGCCCTCAACAAATTAAGTTCCGAAGAACGCTCGACGCTTATCGAAATACTGGAGCAGGACCCACGCCCCGCCTACCAGAACAATCCCGAACGCATCTACGGTTTTTCATTTGCCAAATACGAAGTCAAGTTCAAAGTTGCAGGCGATGAATTGGAAGTCGTCAGTATAACGTAATAAGAAAGGGTTCCATGCAAAAGCACGGAACCCTTGGCATTGAGGATGTGTTTCTATTTATTTCAAATCGATGCGTTTCGTAACATGAGAAGAACCGATCTGGACGCTCATCATATAGACGCCCGACGGGATATTCTTCCTAGAAATCAAGACGTTCCCCGAGCCTGAAACCATCAGACGGTTCACGTTCGCAACTTCGTTGCCAAGCACAGAATAGAGGCGCACGTTCACCACGCCTGCACGGGCAAGCGAAAGCGGGACCTGCAAGAAATCACCGGCAAACGAGACACGGCCTACATTCAACGCGGGAGCAGCATTTCCGATAATGATGATACCCGTCGTAGAACTCGAACTTGCATCACCACCTGAAACGCTTGAAGAACTTTCCGCCGCCGAAGAACCGGGCGCAGCCGCAGAAGAACTTGCCGGAGCTTCGCTGCTGCTCGACGGAGTCGTCGTTACAGGCTTAAGATCGTCACCGAGAACTTCCATCACCTTCTCCGCATAGCGCTTGCCAAAATCGCGGTAGCCCTGCGAAGAGAAGTGGATGCGCATCATGTCGAGATCATTGAGACCTTCGGCAGACACGAGATAGAAATTCTTAGACTTGTTCGGAAGCTGCCTGATGTTGGTGTTCGTGCCTTTGGAACTCCCGTTATACGGAACTTCGCCCGCAAAGAACGGAATGTTCTCGTCAAGCCCGATATCCTTGACCAAGCGGTCATAGACTTTCTTGACCTTGTTGGGCCAATCACTGTCACCCTCATCGGTTTCACCCTGATGGAAGATAATACCCTTGATGACGCCGTCTTCCTTGGCCTTCTTTGCCATCTCGACTAGACGCTGGTACGGATCGTCACCGTAATCCTTGACGATATCCTTGAACCAGCCAGCCTGAGTGGACATATAGCCTTGGTCAAGAGGAGAATCGAACGCCACAATGCTACAACCAGCAATAGCCACGACTACGACGCCGACTTTGATTTGCGGGTCCAATTTTTCGACCAACGTGCGTCCAAAATAGTCTGTGGGGCCTAAACCGCCATGCTTGTTAGCGAGGGGCGGAATCGCATCGTTCCACGTTCCCAGTTTACGTCCATTAAAGTTATCGATTGTCGAAAGCATCTGGAAGCGGGGATCGACAGTCTTATCCTGAGCCTCGATAGTCCCCTGGCCTTCCATGTTGGACTGGCCAAAAGCGAGATAAATGTGGAAATTCGGATCCGGAGCCGCAAATGCCGAGACGGCAAGCCCCAAACTGAAAAACAAGCTCACGATACGCGAGACTTTCATCTTACACACTCCTTGGGGCATAAAATCCCCCAACAGTTTATAAATATATTACCCGTTCTCGTTCTTTAAACGAAAAAAGGTAAAACCCGTTGTAGATGACTGCAACACCGCCAAATCACGTAAAAAAAGCCAACCCCGGAACAAGTCCGGGGTGACAACGCGTCAAGACGACGTAATCGAAGATGTCGTATTGCAAGAACTAATCAGCGGCTCAAGTCGATGCGTTTCGTAACATGCGAAGAACCGATCTGGACGCTCATCATATAGACGCCGGAAGGAATGTTCTTCCTGGAAATCTGGACGCTGTTCGTTCCCGTATTCACGACATCCGTGATGTTGGAGACTTCATTACCAAGCACGGAATAAAGGCGAACGTTCACTACGCCAGTGCGCGCAACCGTAAGCGGCACCTGGAGCATATTGCCGTCAAATACAATTTTACCCACGGACAATGCATGCGTTGCATTCGGAATCACAACGCCTTCAGTTGCAGAACTGCTGGAACCGCCACCATGACTGTTGCTGCTTCTATGCGATCTCGACGAACTGCTGGCAACACTCTCGGACGAAGCGGGAGCCACCGCAGCCGAACTCGCCGGAGCCTCGCTGCTGCTCGATACCGCAGAAGCCTCCGGTTTAATCTTGTCGCCAAGAACTTCAATCATCTTTTCGGCGTAGCGCTTGCCGAAATCGCGGTATTCCTGCGAAGTAAAGTGGACATTCTGTCCATCGCCAAGCGCCTGGTTGAACCCTTCAGAAGAGACCACGTAGAAGTTCTTGGACTGCTGCGGGAGTTTCGAAATGTTGTTATTCGCGCCGGAACTGGAACCGCTGCGCAAGACCTCGCCCGCCAGGAACGGAATATCGCTCCCAAGACCCAAATCCTTGATAATGTTGTCGTAAACACTCTTGACCTTGGAGGGCCACTGGCCGTTACCGGCATCCGTTTCGCCCTGATGGAAGATGATGCCCTTGATGACGCCCTCTTCCTGCGCTTTCTTGGCCATCTCTATCATGCGGCCGTAAGGGTTTCCACCATACGTGTTGATTCGCTGAGTCATCCAACTCTGCTGCGACCTTGCATAATTTGCATAGCCGGTCTTGTCAAACAAATCAATACTGCACCCCGCGATAGCGACCACGATGATACCCACCTTGATTTGGGGATCCGTCTTTTCGACCATGGTACGCCCGAAATAGTCAGCAGGCCCGAGTTTCGCACCCTGGCAGTGTGCCAGCGGCGGAATTGCCTTGATCCATTTCCCCTTGGATGCGCCCTGGTTACAGGACCCTGCATCTGCGGACCAGAGCAACTGGAAACGCTCGTCAACAGACTTGTCCTGCGACCCGATATCGCCCTGGCCTTCCATATTGGACTGGCCAAAAGCGAGATAAATGTGGAAGTTAGGATCCGGAGCCGCAGAAACCGTAGAAACGGCAAGCCCCAAACCGAAAAACAAGCTCACGAAACGCGAGACTTTCATCTTACACTCCTTCAGGGCTCAAATATAGCCCCAACCAACAACTATACTTAATATAATTTTTTTCATTCCATTTTATGTTAAATCTTTGAAAAAACATGCCATAGCGGTATGAAACCCCTTTTTTTATTTATATTCAGAACAGAAAAACGAGGATTTCTATGACAATAAAGATTTTGGCAACGCTCGCCATCGCGGCAACACTCTTCACCGCCTGCGGTGACGAATCGACATCCACCCCGCCGACCAAGGCAGAACAATGCGCCACCGGTCTCACAAGCGATTGTCTCTTGGGCACTTGGAGCATCAACGGTCCAACAGGAGCAACCGCCGTCGGTAATGACATCGTCTATATCATCGACCCAAGCCACGATTTAACATCGAGCCCGGCAACGGTCAAGTTCTATATCGCCGAAAAGAACGTAAAAACATTTGAATTTACGCATTCCAGCCTCAGCAAGGCGGGTTGCGACCTCACCAAGACTTACGGCACGTGGGAACTCAACGGAACAGCACTACACCTCAAAGCGACCACCAATACCGCATGCATACCGGAAAGACAATACGTAGAAGCGACCATCACGCCAGAAATAGCCGTTTCAGGTGCTAAAGTCACGATGACGTTCAAGCAGCTGTTCTTCATGAGGCCGGAATATGGCGGAAGCGCATCCTTGGACGAATTGCAGGACAAGTACGAAATCTATACGTTCGTGAGTGCGGAATAAATTTAACTTGAATGGAATATATTCACGGCGGGCAAAGTCCCGCCTTTTTTATAGCCTGCAGAACTAACTTGCAATCTGCTAGAGCTAGATTTTCCAGCGGTTGTTTTCGTATTCTTCGAGTTGCGTCAATGCAACGGTGCATTCGCGAATTCGACGTTCATTTTCCTTGGCATTTCGAACAGAAGAACCATCCCCATTTTCAGCCGCTTTTTCAATAGTCCCGTTCACGCGCTTTGCAAATGCAGAAACGGTTTCACCAGAAGCACGCACAAAACTGAACCGCGCTAAACGTTTTTCGGCATTTTCAAGGAGAGCGACCCAATGTGCGGCATTTTTTGAAACAGCTTGTCGGCTCAACCGTTGCCGACTTCTGCGGAATTTGAGCACTGCAAAAACCGCAAGCAAAACAACGAGGACAATATAGAGTACAGGGTTTTCAACAATGCGTTCCGAAGTCGTCTGCCAGCTATCAACAACGCGACGCCATTCGCCATCTTTTAACAAATGGAGAATATAGGAAACACGGCCTTTCAGCCCCTCCAACTTTACAGCGAACCAAGAAGACTTTGCAAAAACCATTTCCGTCAAAGGCGGTGTCGGATCATAGATGTACCACTTATGGTCGATATAAACCTCGACCCACGCATGGCTATGGCGACGGCGGAACGTCACGTAAGGCCGGCCCGGAACACGCTCCGGATTCGCAAAGCCAGTCACATAACGCGCAGGAATCCCCTGATGGCGCAAAAGAAGCGTCGCAAGCGTTGCATAATACTCGCAATACCCTTCCTTATTTTGCCAGAAACGGACTAACGGATCCGTTTTTGAATTTGCCCTGTAACCGGAAACGGTGAACGAGTAGTTGAAGTTTTGGATAAAATAGTTTTGAATTGTCTTTAAGTTGGCAACGGCAAATTCGGATTCACCCAAATCATGTTGCTGAGGGAGAGCCATCGCAAACGCCACCGAATCCAGAAGATCCATTTCTTTATTCGGAATCTGCAAGAACGCAGAATCCAATTTAGAAGAGTCTCTATTCGAAGCCGCAATGGCAAGATTTTCTGCAGAATCCGAAACATAATAATACCAGTCACTGCGCGTTCCGTTCGCCCCAGCAAAAACATTCGTCGAATAATAATCCAGCGAGTCCGCATTCTTACTCGCCACGCCGACCGCATTCGGAGCCGCAAACATGAAGCCAAAATTGTCAAGCGTTGCCTGCACCCAAACCGATTTGACGCCCGGCGCCACCGCTATGGAATCTTCCGTTTCAAAAACGGCATAATCTACGCGATAACGCGCCGGATAAAGTTTCCTTTCCGCTTTCGCCGGGAGTTTCCAAATACCTGCCACATATTTTTCATAAGCAGCAGCACGCAAGTATTTTGGAGCAAGCGTATCCCAAAGACGCAAGACAATTTCGTTATTGTACTTGGAATTGTAATTACTCGAAAACGAACCCAAGGCCGCTACCGGATCAAAACCCATCACACGGTTCTTTACGTAGTAATCTTCGGCCCAACGCCCACTGTAATAGCGGTTGCTTTTCCAATATTTAAAACCGAGATAAGACGAACCGCACAGTCCGGCATACAAAAGAGCAAACAGAAGATACTTATACAAAGCCACACGGGGGCGCCCGAACGCATAAACAGCAAGCAACAAAGCCACGACTCCGCTCAACACGCACGCACGGGGAGCATGGAACAATCCCATAAAAAGTACCGCCACGCCGTTGAACACGACAAAGACCTCATAACCGCCGTTCCCGAGGCTTCGCTTTTGTAGCCAAGCCAAATAAAGCATGTACCACGCCGGAATAAAGACCAGATACGGAGACACGCCTGATTCAACACTCGGAGTCAGCACCCACCACAGCGCACACGGGACAATCGCACCGTACGCGAAAATTTTTCTGTAACGCGGGGTTTTGTGCTGTGCCGGCAAAAGTTCAAGCGAAAGCGTTGGCGATTTTCTCGAAAGCAAGTGCTGCTTTATGTGAATCGCGATAAACAGGATCGCAAAAATAAAGCCGAGAATTTCAAGTCCGCTGGAAATACCCAAATTAACGGAAACGATGCAGAAAAAAATCGTCTTGCAAATTTCACGGAAGTTCATCATAAACTCACCTCCGTTTCGCGAGACAATTCAAAGGATTGTTCGAGGCGCACAGCGTTAACCGCCAGGACATCGTCAGAAATTGCAAATTTCGAATCGTCAGATTTTTTTACGCGAGTGTCCAAAATGACCTGCTTATGCACTAGCGGATCCTCGGTCGCAAACAGCCCCAAACGAAGCACAGGCCCGAGAGGACGAGCCGCTGGCGACCAGCGTTTATGCGCATTTGCAGAATCGCCAGACGCACCCGATTTCAAAAGCGGTGCAGGCGGAATACGCGCAAGAGATTCCAAAAGACTCACACCGCCGTCCCCTTGCACAAGCGGGATTTCGTCATCACCAATAAAGAAACGTCCAAGTGCGCTCCGCTCCAGAAGCCACAAGCCAACACCTGCAGCCAAGCGGATTAGCATTTCAACGGATGACTTCTCACGCAAATTCCGCGCCGTCACGTCAAGCACTAGAATCGCTCCCGCACCACGTTCCGTTTCAAACTCTTTCGTGAACGGTTTACCATAACGAGCAAAAGCCTTGTGATGCAAATCGCGCAAGGAATCGCCCTCGCGATATTCACGCACGCCTACAAAATTCATTCCCCGCGTAAGACTCGGCATCAAAAGCGGAGCAAATACAATGCCGCTCGCGCCCGACGTCAAAAACGGAAATACGCTCACCCGCAACGGCCGCGGGAACACAAGCAATTCCGCCTTTCCAGAATTCGCAGCATAACGCAAAGCGCCATTGATTTCAGGAACAATCACGGACACCTTAGGGATGTCAAATGCGCCACGTTTTTTAGTCTGAATTCGGCACATCATTTCGGCCGTTTCGCCAGCCGCAATCGGGACCAGCGCCGATTCCTCGCACAAAAGCGACGAATCCATGCGGAAACATCCAAGCGACACCGCATTTAGCTTGTCCTCTGCAGCAATATGCAAACTGACCGTCGCCGTTTCGCCCTCGTAAACGTTCCGAACCGTAATATTATCCGTCTTGAACTTACTCTTTCGGGCGGTCATGAAAAGGCACGGCACAAGCGCCAAAAAGTACATGAAATCGAGACCGCAAAACACCCACGCTGCCCAAAATCCAGGCACCGCCCCTGCGAACATCGAAAACATCAAAAGAGCAGCAGCAGCATGCCCTACCTGCGTAAAGCCTTCTTGCCAAATGTAGTACAAACGCATCAAAAGCCCCTTGCGTTTGGGACTCCGAGGAATTGCGTTTATAAAGAAATGGAAAAGGGACATATTCAGACGAAAGACGAGAGACGAATGGTTAAAAGGTTTGGGTTGCTTTTAAGACTGGTTTAGGATACGTCATTCCGAGTGAAACGAGGAATCCAGGGCTATAATCACTGGATCCTTCGGTCGCAAAGCTCCCTCAGGATGACGTAAAAAACGTTTGCGGATTTACACCAACATCATTACTTCGGTACTCGCACCTGCTTCAAGATTCCTTCGAGAATCTGTCTTGAAGCGCCGGGCGTATTGGAATCCTTGGCGAACACGCGATGTTCCATCACCGGGAAAAACACATGCTGGATGTCATCGGGGTTCACGAAATCGCGGCCCGCCACATACGCACAGGACTGCGCCATCTTGATGAGATTGATTCCCGCACGAGGGCTTGCTGCCAAGCGCACCGCCGGATTCACGCGAGTCGCCTGCACCAGCGAAACCACGTATGTTTCAAGCACTTCGTCAATGTGAATCTTGCGGACATCATTCCGAGCCGCAATCACTTCGTCCGGAGTCGTCACTGCCTTGAGCGTATCAAGCGGGCGCCCGTCACGATGGGCACGCAAAATATTCAGTTCCGTTTCCGATGTCGGATAGCCAAGCGACAAACGAATCAAGAAACGGTCCATCTGCGCTTCGGGCAACGGAAACACGCCATGGAATTCCACAGGATTCTCCGTCGCAAGCACCATGAACAATTTCGGGAGCGCATAACGTTCGCCTTCCAGCGAGACCTGGCGTTCTTCCATCGCTTCGAGGAGTGCGCTCTGCGTTCGCGGAGACGCACGGTTGATTTCGTCTGCGAGCAAGACCTGCGTAAACACAGGCCCCTTGCGGATTTCAAAATCCCCCGTATTCGCCTTGAACACGGCACCGCCCGTCACATCGGCTGGCAACAAGTCCGGCGTAAACTGGATTCGCGCAAAGTCCGCCCCGATAGCAGCAGCAAGCGCTTTTGCAATCGTCGTCTTGCCCGTCCCCGGAACATCCTCAATCAGCACGTGACCATCCGCGAGGAGCGCCATCACAAGCATTTCCACTTGATCTTGTTTCCCCAGCAAAACATTATTTAGAGCATGAATTAAATCTTTAACCATACTTTAAATATATATAGTTATTGGTCAATAGTCGCTAGTTATTGGATTTTCGTTAGTAGAACTAGGGATTCTTACACTGCATTCTTCGCCAAACTTGACGCAAAACACGCAAACCATACGTAACCACGTTGAGGTTCGACTTTTCATCGGCATAGCGCGTGGAGATGGGCAGCTCCGCTATGGCAAAATTGCGGGCATCGGCAATGGAAATCAGTTCCAAGTCAATATCAAACGAAGAACTGAGGCGATCCAAATCCACCGTTTCCAAAAAACGCGAAGAATAAACGATAAAGCCACTATGGCGGTCCGTAAGTTTCACGCGGAATGTTTTATTTTCAAGCGAGGTAAGGAACGCCCCGCCAAGCCGTTTGTACAAAGGCATACCGCCGCGTTTCGCCTCCCCTGCAACTGCATGACGCGAGCCCTGCAACAAATCGAGATTACGATTTTCCATTTCGTCAAAAAACTCGCCCAATTTTTCAGCGGGATATTGACCGTCGCCGTGCAAGCAAGCGATAAATGCTGCACCGGAAGCCAAGCCTTCGGCAATTCCTTTTTTGACAACAGCGCCATAACCGCTATTTTGTTCAAACTTTAAATATTCGAAACGGGATTTGAGGTTGCACGCATCTTCCTCAAATTCAGCATTCACCGAAACATTCAAATAATCCGATTCAATAAATTTTTGAAAAGCCTGCGCCGTACCATCACGAGAACCGTCATCAATGACAAGCACATGCGCACGCGCCAAAACGGATTCGTCAATTCTAGAAAGGACTTCGCAAAGAGTCTTTTCTACGTTATACGCAGGAACAAAAATAAAGTAGTCAATCGCAGGACAAGACATAACAAGATCCTTCACGCGGCTTAGGATGAAGCAGAATCAGTACCAGGATGACTTGTATTGCTATAATGTCCGACAAACCACGTCAGCGATTCGCGCAGAACAACGTCAATCGGAGTCTGCGCTTTAAAGCCAAGCAAGCGTTCCGCCTTTTCGACCGATGGCAAGCGACGCATGGAATCATCATAACCTTCGCCGTAATATTCTTCGCCTGAAACAGTCTCCGGTCCAGGAATAGATTCAACATCCACGCATTTGATTTCAGCAAAAATCCGACGCATTTTGTATGCAAGTTCCGCAATCGTAACTTCGTTGTCTGGATTGCCGACGTTGAACGCCTGCGAAAACGGTGATTTTCCAGCATCATTTTCAACAGAATTTCCTGCCAGCCCCGCTTCAAAAAGCGCGAACATAAAATCAACAGCGTCAAAAACACTCGTAAAACTGCGTTTTGCGACACCGCCGTTCACAAGCTTCAGCGGCTCCCCCCGCACAAGCGCCGAAGAGAAATTCGCAAGCACACGCGGAATGCCCGAGCCATCGACGCCCGGCATAAAGTCCATGTACGGTCCGACAAAGTTGAAAGGCCTCACCACCGTCCATTTTAAATTCTTGAGCCCCGCGATGTAGCGTTCTGTCAGGAGTTTCGCCGTCGCATAGCTCCAACGGCTCGCCGTCACCGGGCCAAACGTCAACGGAGTTTCGTCTTCGACAAGCAAGCCAGCGTCCGCAGAAGTGCGCCCATAAACTTCGGATGTCGAGAAATGAATCAGCCAGGAACCCGACTTCGCGCAAGCGTCCGCCAATGATGCTGGATGGTCGTAATTACTGCGAATGACCTCGGGAGCTTCGGCCATGTAACGGCTCGGCGTGCAAATCGCCGCCAGATTCACAACGACCGGATATTTTGCAATTCGTTCAACGACACTCTTATCGGCGAGGTCAGCCACCATGAATTCGCAACGTTCGTCACGAAGCCTGTGCTGTATCCTGTAAAAATCCAAATCGACGCCAAACACGCGCCACTGGGTACGCGCCAATATCGCATCGAGAAGATGACTACCAACAAAACCACCGCAGCCGACTACAGCTACGGTGATACTAGAATCATTGAACTGAGATTTCATTACTTGACCGTGAAGGTGCCAGAGTTAGCGCCCTTCTTGGAATCTTCGTAAGGAATCACACGGATAATGCCCTTCGTAGTCTTTTCCACGACATCTTTCGAGAGCTTCACTTTCTGTTCGTAGCAAGTCTTGCCATCGCCCTTGCCATCAAGGCCCATCGATTCATCGAACAAATCCATTCCGATATCTTCTTCATCGACCTTGAACACAAAACGGTAGCCGGAACCATCAACAGAAGATCCATAGATCACGGTAATTTCGTCACCAATCTTGAATTCTTCACCACCAGCCGGATAAACAACCTTGACACCATTCTTCACAGTGCAATCATAGCTGGGTTTGGACGGACCCGCCGGAGAATCTTCTTCATCATCGCCACCGCAAGCAAAAAACGCAAGGGAGCAAGCCAAAAGCAAAGCATGGGAAAACTTCATAAAATCCTCTTCTCAAGTTTTGAGTTTAACGATTCATAATATACAAATTTAAGAGATAAAAAGAAATAAGGAATATCACAAATCGGTAAACTGGCACGCAGCAAAGCCTTACGGCCTAAAATCTAGCCTCTATTCCTTCAGCAATTCTGGGTGTTTTTCGGCAATGCGGCGTGCAAGATACACGAACGGAGTGTCCATGAGCGATGTCACGATGAAGATACCGTAGCCAAAAATTAGGATTTCGCCAATGGTATTCCACGGGAAAACGCCCGCAAACGCAAGCAAGTTGAACACGACCACGTTAATCAGCTGGCTCACGAGCGTAGAACCATTATTGCGGAGCCACAAATAACCTTTTTTGTCGCCGAACTTCTTTTCGGACCATTTCCACCAAGCGTGATAGGCCCATACGTCGAACATTTCGCAGACGGCGTACGCAAATAAACTCGCAAGCATCACACGCGGAGTGTTCGCGAAAACGGTGCGGATGGGTTCTGCCATTGTGTCGCCTGCAGCAGGGATGTACAAAAACCAGCTCTGCGAAATGAGAATAAAAGTCACATTCGCGAGGATACCAATCTTGACACAGCGGCTCGCTTCTTTTTTGCCGAATATTTCGCTCATGATGTCGGTCGCGAGGAACGTCGAAGCGAAAATGACGTTGCCGAGCGTGGTGTCAAGCCCGAAGGCGTGCACGAGGATGAGCACTTCGATGTTAGCTGCAATCGTGCAGATAACAGTCCAAGCGAAAATGCCCTGTTTGCCGAAGAAGCGGAAGAAGGCGACAAGACCTCCGAAGAACACGAAAATGGAGGCTATGAGGAGAAGTTCGTTTTGCACGATTACTTTCTCCTGTCAATAGCGGAAAACAGTCTGCTCTTGGCGATGGATTCGAATTCCGTACCAGGCTTACCGTAGTTCGCAAACGGGTAAAGCGAAATGCCGCCGCGTGGCATAAAAATGCCTTCGACCTCGATGTACTTCGGATCGAGCAACTTCACCAAATCCTTCATGATGATGTTCACGCAGTCTTCGTGGAAATCCCCGTGATTGCGGAACGAGAACATGTAAAGCTTGAGCGACTTGGATTCCACCAGGAACTGGTCAGGAATGTAGTTGATCTTGATTTCGGCAAAATCCGGCTGGCCCGTTTTCGGGCAGAGGCTCGTGAATTCCGGGCAGTTGAATGTGACCATGTAGTCGTTACCCGGATGCTTGTTCGGGAACTTTTCGAGCACTTCGGGGCTGTAGGTCGTCTTGTACTGCGTCTTGTTGTTGCCAAGCAGCGTAACGCCTTCGAGTTCAGCTTCTGAACGCATGTTGTCTCCTAGTTTTGGTTTATAGGCTCACGGAATTTTTGAAAATGCCGTGGCCTAAGGTCAGGATGGTTTCGAACTGACCAATTTAAAAGCAAAGATAGAAAATTTTTTCAATCGAAACGCAAACTAATAAGCGAGAGCATTCAACCAGTAGCAAACTACTACGACAACCGAGAGCAGAGCCACAACAAGTTGGCCTTTCTTACCTTTCGCAAGAAAACCCGGAAGGCAACTCAAGGTTAAATAAACCGCAACGACAATCCCGACGATTTTAGTTACGTTATGCGAGAACCAAGCGGAAACAACATGACCGAGCTGCAAAAGAAGAATGGCAAAGAAAACCTGCAATAGCAGATGAACCACAAAGATGGCGCGACCTTTTGCAGTGGCTAGTTTGAACATCCCTCCCGAAGTGAGTGACTTTACCGGATGTTTAAGAAGCATGACAACGCTCATTACAACGACGAGCAGAAGCAGAACGGCACCGATTATTGCAGTCATTATTTTCTCCTGATAGTTTTGAGGTTTAAATTGCCATTTTTGTCAAATGGATTACTTCAAATATAAATCCAAAAGAAAAATAAAAGCTCATCCGGCTTTTAAATTATATATTCAAATACATGGTGTATCGGCGGTTTTCACAGTTATGCTTTATTGCCGCGCTCTCTGCGCTGTTGTCGTCGTGTTCCGATGACAGCGCAACGCCTAATTTGGCGATTCCAACCGCCGACAGTTCGAACAGTTCAAGGCCTTCACTCCCGTTTGTGGGTGGAGCCATAATGTTCACTGAAGTCGATCCGATCAATGTTTCTTACAAGGACCATGAGGGAGACGACGACGGATGGATAGAATTGTTCAACACGTCAAACGATTCCGTAGATTTATCTGGAATGTACTTGACGGATTCTCTGGAAGAACCGTTCAAATGGGCTTTCGGGAACGTGAAAATTCCGCCGCAGTCCTTTATGCTCGTTTTCCTTTCGGGCAAGAACATTCCAGACTTTGCCGCACCGCACGACACTACCAACATGATTGGCAGCGGATGCTGGACATGGACCGATGCCCAAAGCGATCCGCCGGGCTACAGCTACGCAAACCCGCTTGACGGCAAAGCGAAAAATTGCTTTAAAGAAAACGGCATAGGCCGCTTCGGCGCCATCATGAAGTTGGGCGAAAACGAAGAACTGGGCTGGTCATCCATTGCTGTATTCATCGGAACGAAGACCTCCGCAAAAGAAGACGTGGTTGATATATCAAACACAAACGAAATTTTGATTCAAGCGTTCATCACGCAAGACAGAAAAGTTTCTTTCAGGTTGACACAGCCAAATGTCGATGACTGGAAAGGTTACGAAATCGTACTGACCGGGACGGGAGATTCTTCGACAGTCTATCGCACCGCAATTCCGACAGGAACGACATTTCCCGACCTCGAAAACATCTACGGCACACGCATGAGTCCAGCATCGGACGAGACGCAAGAAGTGACGGTCAAGGTGTTCAGCTACATAGCACGAAACCGCGGTCATGAACCACATGCGAATTTCAAGCTGAAAAAATCAGGCGGTCGTTTGTACTTAATCAACGCCAATTCGACTATCGCAGATTCAGTCGCCTACCCCAACATGCCGCATGGGCAAAGTTGGAATTTCGGTACATTGATTGACGGCACCGTGGGTTTTGGATACGCAGAACCGACTCCATACGGGCTCACATCTGCCCCCATCGTGCAGTCCTATTCGCCATCGCTAGACACGCTTGCAGAATTTCCACCGTCCGGATTTTACTCCAAACCCTTCGCAGTATCGCTGCCGGAAAACGCGACCGTCCGTTGCGAACAAGGAGGAATCGCCCCCACAGCAAGCAGCCCCGTAACAACAGCATTGCAGATAATCAATACGACAGTAATCCGATGTGCAAGTTTTGTCGCGGGAGCGCATCCCGGCAACGAACTGAACCGCACATACATTTTCGAAGACGCTCCGACGGCTCCAGCGATATTCCTGACCGCAAACCCGAATTCGCTATTCCATCCCGATAGTGGAATCTACATGGAAGGGAATTTTGCACAAGAAAAAGAACCTCATTACGGAGCCAACTACTGGCTCGACAAAGAAATCCCCGTGACTGTAGAACTGTTGGAATTAGGTACAAGCAGACCTGTATTCGAAAAACAAGCGGGACTCAAGATTTTCGGGAATTACAGTCGCCAAAATGACAAGAAATCCGTGGTCATCACGTTCCGCGAGAAATACGGTGACAAACGCCTCAAATACCCCCTGTTTCCCGAATTTCCAGAACTCAAAAGTTTCAAGGCGTTCATCTTGCGGAACAACGGCAGCAATTACGAAAACGACTACATCCGCGACAGGCTTGCAAGTTCTTTAAGCGAAGGACTCGGGGTCGATTACCAGCGCGGGCGTTTTGCTATCGTGTATTACAACGGTGAATACTTCGGCATTCATGATCTCCGCGAACGTTCTAACGAATACTACTTCGAAACTCATTACGGAATCGACCCAGACGCCATAGACCTGCTCAAAACAGACAACATCGTTACAGCAGGTTCTTCCGTCGATTACGTGGCCCTCATGGACTGGCTAGAAACGCACCACCTCGAAAACGAAGAAAATTACAGTTATATCGCATCACAAATCGACGTTGACAACTTCATCAATTACATTCAAACAGAGCTCTATGCAAACAACCGAGACTGGCCGGCAAACAACATCAAGAAATGGCGTTCGACAAGCCCGAACACGAAATGGAAATGGTTCCTGTACGATATGGATTTCGGCATGGGAAACGATTACAGCGATTACACGAACAACATATTCGAATTTGCAACAGCCGAAGATGGAGAGGGTTGGCCGAACGGCCCCGAACATACGCTGTTGTTGCGCCGCATGCTCGAAAACGAAGATTTCAAGATCGCGTTCGTGAACCGCATGGCCGTACTATTGCAGATGAACTTCGAAAGTTCACGAGTCCTCACCCGCATCGAAAAAATGATGGAAGAAATCGAAGCCGAAATTCCGCGAGACCAGAAGCGCTGGGGATTAAGTAAAAGTCGCATGGCAAACCAACTCAATATGATAAAGGATTTTGCCAAGGAACGTCCCAACGTTGTCTATAACGAACTCCGGGAATACTTCAAGCTTGGGGTTGCAACACAAATGACGCTTTCCGCAAACGGCCCTGGAACAATCGCCGTTCACGGACTCAAACTGGACGTACCGACGCTCACGATTCCATTCTTCGCAGGTACCCCTGTGACGGTTACGGCAGAAGCCTCCGCAAACGGCACTTGGGCCGGCTGGAGCGACGGAATCACGGAGCAAACGCGGACAGTCCTCCCCGGCGAAATCGCCACATTAATAGCAAATTTCAAGTAAAAAGACAACCATAGATATTTTGTCAATGATATTAATCGCTCCCATGAGCAATATCCGCATATTATCGAATAGATTTATTATTACGTGCTGTAACCTAAAAAAATCTGGAGTCGCAATGAGTGTGTTTTCAAAAATATTTAAGGCTTTGACATTTGTTCTTGCGGTATCGACATTTTCTTTTGCCGCCTTGGCCGACAGCGCGTCCAAGTTTTTGGGCAACATTCCCGTTTTTGGTGAAATCCCCGAAGATTTTGGCACCTACTGGAACCAAATTACCCCCGAATACGAATGTCTTTGGGGCCATGTCGAAAAAACGCGTGGTGAGTACGACTGGACGGGTTGCGACCTCGCCTATAACTGGGCAAGAAAGAACAAGGCTATTTTCTCGTTTCACACCCTGTTGTGGGGTTCCCAAAAGCCGCAGTGGTTGGGAAAGACTCTCGACGCTAGCGAAACAAAAAAGGCTTGGACTGATTGGATTGATGCGGTTAAAGAACGTTATCCCGACCTCGAAATGATTGAAGTGGTAAACGAAGCCGTCAAAATCAACAACAACAACTATCACTCTGGATATACCAACAGCAATCTGGTTGAAGCCCTTGGCGGCGATAGCGGAAACTACGAATTCGTGGTCACGGCGTTCAAAATGGCACGTGAACGCTGGCCCAAAGCCATTCTAATTTACAATGACTACAATACAATCCAATGGAATAAGGAGCAAGCCATAGACCTTGTTAAGAAAATCAAGGCCCAGGGTGCGCCGATTGATGCCTTTGGAATGCAGTTTCACGAAACAACCACACAAGGGAGCGGCAAACGCAAGTGCTTGCATTTCTCCGTCCTCAAACGCGCACTTAACGATGCACACGAACAAACAGGCCTTCCCATATACATTACACAATACGATGTCGGAGACAAGGACGATAATCTTCAGAAAAAGTGCTACATAGAGCATATTCCGCTCTTGATGGAAACAGAATACGTGAAGGGCATTACCCTTTGGGGCTACATTTACGGCAAAACTTGGTTGGAGGAGGGTAATTCCGGCCTTATTAAAAACGGCGTTGACCGCCCGGCAATGACTTGGCTCAAGGAATATTTCAAGGATTCGAGAGTTCGTCGCTATATGCTAGGCCTTGCCAACGGTGTAGAAAAACGTCTAGGTAATGTCATTGTCGATGGTCAATCCATTCCCGAAGATTATGAGGACTACTGGAATGAAATTACTACGGATAACGCGTGCACATGGATTGCCGTCGAAAAGGAACGCGGCAATTACGATTTTTCAAAATGCGACGCCGTTCATCAGTGGACTGTTTTAAATCGATGGGATACTCGCATGCCCTTCAAGTTCCGCAATCTGCTGAAAGGGACGCATTTGCCACATTGGCTGAATGGGCTCGACGTGAACGAAACCAAGGAAGCCATTACGGCTTGGTTTGACGCCGTTGCCAAGCATTATCCCGAAATTTACCAGATTGAAGTTGTCGATGGAGCGGTCCGTAATAGCACAGGTCACTATCATTCCGGATTTGAAGCCTACAACAACGTAATTGAGGCTCTCGGCGGCGATAATGGCGACTACAAGTTTGTGGCCACGGCCTTCAATATGGCTCGTAAACGCTGGCCTTACGCTAAATTGATTTACAACGATTATGACGAAATGCGTTGGGAAAACGATCCGACGGTTAATCTCATTCTGAAACTTCAAGAACAAAATGCGGCTATCGATGCATTTGGATTGCAGGCAGCAAACTGGATGATCCAAGGTTCAGGCCCTGAGATAAAGTGCATTGCCGGGAGCACAATACGGGACGGCATTCAAAAAATTTACGACAAGATAAAGATTCCCTTGTTCATTACAGAATACAGCATCGGTACGGATGATGACAACCTTCAGAAGGCTTGCTTTGCAGAACATATTCCCGTCTTCATGGAATCGGAATATGTTGCGGGAGTCACTCTCTGGGGCTACATTTACGGGGAAACGCCGCGGATGAGCCCCACAAATACAGGCCTCATCAAAAATGGAAATAATCGCCCCGCTATGGACTGGCTTGAACAATATTTCATTAAGCACTGGGCAGACAGCAAGAACATGTGGCCCCTGGGCATTCCGACACACCCGCTAGACTCGTTGGATTCAATCGCTTTGGAAAAACCGGAAGGCATTGGCGATAATGGCAGAAATTTCGGCAGCAAGCTTCGCCTAGAGCAGAACACGCTCCAGAATTACGACGTGTTTGACGTGCAAGGCGTACGCTTGGGAAGGCTTTCGGCATACAGTTTTAGCGAAGCCACAGCCAAGTTCAAGTCCGCCAATGCCGCGAAACCGTCGGGAATCTATTTCTTGCGGAACCGCACCACAGGCAAAATGAAAAGCGTAAAAGTCGCGAGATAGGAAAGCGAGTTTTTCAACAACATCCTTTAATTTTTGAGAGTCTTTCCCGCGTTTCGCCATTCGCTTGGCGGCCTTTTTAAAGCGATTGGTCGCCTGAACAACGTATTTGTACGAATTTTTCATATACCTAACTCGTCCCATAGCTCCTGCGGTGTTGCATACGTCTTGGCGTTAGGATCGTGAGCGAGTTCTTCGCCTTCCTTTA
>Ga0129307_1001163_pt1 | contig 30943 bp, 31 predicted proteins | sample P1105metagenome_FD_94437 | JGI IMG/M metagenome (GOLD analysis project Ga0129307, IMG submission 94437) | Capybara group fecal microbial communities from Wisconsin, USA - P1105 metagenome | ecosystem: Host-associated > Mammals > Digestive system > Large intestine > Fecal | place: USA: Wisconsin...
GCACAGGACTTAAAATCCTGCGGGAGTCAAATCCCGTGCCGGTTCAAGTCCGGCCTGAGGCACCATTTATGGAGAAGTACCCAAGTCTGGTTGAAGGGACTGGTCTTGAAAACCAGGAGGTCGGGTAACCGGCGCGGGGGTTCGAATCCCTCCTTCTCCGCCATTTAAAAATTTATCTATATCGCGGGGTGGAGCAGTCTGGTAGCTCGTCGGGCTCATAACCCGAAGGTCGTAGGTTCAAATCCTGCCCCCGCAACCAATTTGAATATAAACTCGAATTAATTCGAGTTTTTTTGTTCTTAAAAAATATCTATAATAATATAATTAAATGGTGATAATATGACTACCTTTATAAAAAGTTTTATTATTGGTATATGCGCTATATTACCAGGTGTAAGTGGTTCTGTTATAGCGGTTTCATTAGGCATATATGAAAAATTTATTGATATTTTTACAAGTAAAAGAAAATTAAAAGAAAATAAATTATTTATAACTCTAGTAATAATAGGTATTTTTTGTGGCGTATTTTTAACAGGTAACATTATAATCTATATATTTAGTTTTAAAACTATTCTTTATTATATACTAACTGGAATAATATTAAGTGAGGTACCATTTATTATTAAAAAAGTGCATGAGTATAATGGTAAAAAAGTAAGATTATTATATTTTATAATTGCTTTTTTATTTTCTTTATTATTAGATTTTATTAATACTAAGGGAGTTAATAGTGATTATTCATATATAAGATGGTTTTTAGGAGGAATATTGTTTTCTTTTGGTAAAATCTTTCCTGGTATTAGTAGTTCCTTTTTTTTATTAAAACTAGGCATTTATGATGATATTATAGTACTTATAGTTAATCCATTTTTAATTTTTAAAAAAATATTATTTTATATTCCTTTTTTAGTTGGTACAACAATAGGTTTTTTAATATTTATAAAACTATTATCTTATATGTTAAAAAAATGTTATGAAATATTATATAGTATAATTCTAGGTTTTATTATTTCTTCTTCAATAATATTAATGCCTCCTATGTCAAATAAAATGGAAAATATTATCGGTTTTATCCTTATGATTCTATTTTTTCTTTTATTTATTTACATAAAGAACAAAAAAGAGAAATAAGGTATTGACAAGTTAAGTAAAAAAATAGTATACTAAATTTGCATTTTGAAAGTGGTTCCGTGGTGTAGTGGTTAACACGTCTGCCTGTCACGCAGAAGATCGAGGGTTCAAGTCCCTTCGGAACCGCCATTTTTTTATTTATGGCTCTGTAGCTCAGTCGGTAGAGCACAGGACTGAAAATCCTGGTGTCGGCAGTTCGATCCTGCCCGGAGCCACCATTTTAAAAAATACTAGGTTTTCCTAGTTTTTTTGTCGCTTAATTTACAATAATTGTAATTTATAATTAATAAAACTCATACTATTTGATATAATTATAATACAGAGGTAATAAATATGAATAAATGGAAAACAGATAAAGAATATATAAGTTTAGTAAATGATATCTTATCAAATGATGAATTTAAAAAACTAAAAGAATTTAAACATCATGGGGATAATAGATTAAATCACGTAATTAGAGTATCATATTATTCATACCTAATATCTAAAAGATTTAATATGAATACAAGATCAGTCGCACGTGCTGGACTACTTCATGATTTCTTTTTGGTAAATAACCAAGAAATTTCTTTAAAAGAAAGAATAAAGGTATTAATTACTCATCCTAAACTAGCAGTAGAAAATTCAAAAAAACATTTCAAACTAAATAAACTTGAAGAAAATATAATAATTTCTCATATGTTTCCTTTTTATAAAGCATTACCTAAATATAAAGAAAGCTGGTTAGTTAATACTGTGGATAACGCAATGGCTTTTTATGAAAGATATTTTACTATAAAAGATAAAGTAAAAAGTATGTTAGAAAATAATTCAATTTCTGAAAGATTAAAAGTCAATAATTAGCCTAATTATTGACTTTAATTATATTTAATGATAATATTTATTTGTCTTGAAAAAGATTTATTATGCGCTCGTAGCTCAGCTGGATAGAGTGTTTGGCTACGAACCAAAAGGTCAGGGGTTCGAATCCCTTCGAGCGCACCATTTTAAAAATAAACCAACTACAATAGTTGGTTTTTTTGTGTAAACTAATAACTAGTTATATTGACTACATTATAATATGATTTTATAATTTAAATAGGAGGTATTAAATGACAAAAGAAGATGTTATAAAAAGAAAGGAAGAGTTTTTAGAATCAATTAAAGACTTACCTGAAGAAGAAAGAAAAGAAAGAATTAATAATTTTAATAAAGAATTAGATAAACTTATCAATCAAATAGAAGGCTCTATTAAAGTATATGAAACAGAAGTAAAAAAAGAATTGTTAAATAAGGATGGTGAGTTATCAAAAGAAGAACAAATTAGTTTAGGAAAATCTATTTTAGGATGCTCAAATGATTCAAATATTCAAATTATAGATTTGACTGAAAAATTTCCAAATATTAATGCTGTTTATGTATGTGTTAAGGATAGAGGAGGTAACGCAATTATAGTTAATTCTAATAAAGAATATTTAACTGCTACATCCGCTGTTAACTTTGAAAGACATGTAGAAGAATTTAAAAATGGAAGAAGGACAAATAATTAATATAAAAATAACTTTGCTTAATGCAAAGTTTTCTTTTTTTAAAAGTATTGACTTTTATAATTAAAAATGATATTATTTTTATGTCAATTTGAGACCGGGAAGTAGCACAACTTGGCAGTGCGCGTGGTTTGGGACCATGAGGTTGCAGGTTCAAATCCTGTCTTCCCGACCATTTTAAAAAAATAGAGAACTATTAGTTCTCTTTTTTTTCTTTAAAATTTAATCTTTCTTCTTCAACAACTAGAGGTCTATTCATTACTCTTTTATTAATACTAACAATATATTCTCCTATAAATGATATTAAGAATATTTGAATTCCACCTAAGAAAAACATTCCAATTATTAATGGTGCGATACCAGCATTAAAACTATCCCACATACATAATTTAAGTATTAAATATACTAATGCCCCTAAGAATGATAAAACTGCGATAAAGAAACCAAATAATGTAGCTAAATGGAATTGTTTTTTAGTATATGAAGTAACTCCTACCATTCCTGCATCTAATAATGTCATTATATTATTAGATGTTTTTCCATGTTTTCTTTCAGCTTGAGTATAATAAACCATCTTTGGTTCAAAACCAAGTTCAGCAACTATTCCTCTAAAATATGGTTCAGGATCACCTAATTCTCTTAAAACATCCATAAATGCTCTATCATATAATCCAAATCCAGTAAATTGATCTATAGTTTGAACATCTGAGAAATTTCTTATTAGTTTATACCCAAGAGCTCTTAAACCAAATTTTAATTTAGACTCTTTACTCTTATTCTTTATTCCACATATTATTTTATTTCCATCTTCCCATTCTTTAACGAATTTAGGAATTATTTCTACTGGTTCTTGAAAATCAGCTGCGATAGATACTGTACAATCTCCAGTAGTATTTAATAAAGCATAATATGGACTTTTAAACTGTCCAAAATTCTTTGCGTTAAATATAGCTTTAACGTTTTTGTCTTTTTCACATATTTTTCTTATTTGATCTCTGGTTTTGTCTAAAGATTTATTATCAATAAATAATATTTCATAATTATAATCATTTAACTCATTATCAAATAAATTAGTTAATGCATCATACATTAAAGGTACGTTTTCTTCTTCGTTATAACAAGGTACCATTATACTTATTGTTTTTTTCATTAATACTTCAACTCCTATTATTAATTATAACAAATATAATAAAAGTGGTCTATATAATTAAATAAAATAATTATATAATACTTTTATGAATAAAATTCTTTTTAAAAAAATAAAATTAGTATATAAAAAAAATAAATTTTGTGGTATTATCAATTTATTGGAGGGTTTTATATGAAGAAGAAAATATTAATTATCTTATTAATGTTTGTTGTTTTAATTGGTCTAAGTGGGTGCACATTTAAAAAATCTTCAAATAACAATTCTAAAACTAAAAAAACAGTAAAAACAGAGAAAGTAGAAAAGAAAAATAATAAAAATAAAGAAACTAAAAAGAAAGAAAAAAAGAATGTTACATTAAATAAAGATATAGTTATTGGTCACTATGAGCTTATTGAAATGACAGATGGAAAAATTACCTATGATAAAGAAGATTTAGAAGATTTAAAAGCAACTGGTTATGTAGTAACTATTGAATTTGAAAAAGAAAAAGGATTTTTAAAACTAGGAGAGGAATCAAGTGAGTTTAAATATGATGAAAAATATTTATACTTTGATGATGATAAAATTCAATATGAGTATTCAGATAATGTTTTAACATTAAAACAAAATGAAGAGACTTTAAAGTTTGAAAAGATAAAATAAGGAGTGGAATTACTCCTTGTTTTTTAGTATAATTAAAATGTAAACTTTAAAGTGCAAAAGCAAAATGCAACTGAAAATTGGTATAAAATTATATTGATTACATTTAATATAGAGCTTGAAAGGAGAGAGGTCTAATGAATTTTGGACAAAATTTAAAGAATTTAAGAAAATCTAAAAATATGTCACAGGAAGAACTTGCTGAAAAAGTAATGGTAAGTAGACAAAGTGTAAGCAAATGGGAAACAGGAGAAGCTTATCCTGAAATGAATAATATCTTAGAGCTATGTAAGATATTTCAATGTCATATTAATGATTTAGTTAATGATAACATTTTGGATATTGATTCATTAGATGAAGATGTTAAAATGAGCGCAGTAAAGTTTAAAAAAGAAAAACAAAAACAAATGAAAGGTATAAGTAATATTTTATCTATAATAGGTAAAGTTGGTGGAATAGTAGCAAGAGTTGGCTTAGTGTTTGTAATAATTACTATGGTCATAGTACCATTTGTATTTACTAATATAGAGGTTAACGATGGTAAAATAGTATCAGATAATAATAAGATTGAATTAGTTAAACATAATAATTCATATGATGTAAGAATAAATGGTTCAACCGCAGCTACTAATATAAAAGATAAGGATTTAGACATGACTGCTAAATCGATTGAACATTTTTCTAAACCAGGAGTTATTGTATTATTAGAATTAGGATTTGCTTTTATAGTAGCGTTCTTAATTGTATTAATCAAATCTTTAAAACACTTAGAATTACTATTTAATAACATTAATAAAGGAGATACTCCATTTACTTTAGATAATGTTAATCATATTAAAAAGATGTCTTATCTTATGATTTCATGTGTGGTTTTATCTGCTATTGGAGAAACATTACTTGATATACCTTTTAATGGTGCATATGTAATTGATTTTAATTTATTGAATATTGTTGAAATATTGTTCTTATATAGTATGTCATTAGTTTTTTGAATATGGTCATGAAATACAACTAGATTCTAAAGGAAAAATATATGGTGAAGAAGATTAGTTTTTACTAATCTTTTTTTTATTTATTGCCATACTAATAATGGTGATAATATGATTAAGAAAGATACATTAAAAAAATTAAGAGATAATTTTTTATCAGATGATAATAATGAGATTAGAACAAGAATACTAAATAAAACTGCTATAGTTGATTTAGCTACTAATTATGAAGATAACTTTGACGTTTCTTTTAATATAGAAATAAAAACTCATAATGTAGTTGATCAAAAATCTACAGGTAGATGTTGGTCATTTGCGGGTCTAAATATATTAAGAGAAGAAGTAATAAAAAGTTGTAATTTAAATGATTTTGAACTATCAGGAAGCTATATTGCTTTTTATGACAAATTAGAAAGATTTAATATACTTATGGATAGGTTATCTAATTATGATAGAAATGTTTATGATATTTATGTACAGGACATACTTAAGACAGGATTTGATGATGGAAGTACATTCTCTGAATTTAAAGAACTAGTAAAAAAATATGGTGTAGTTCCTAAAAATGCATTTTCTAATAGTTTTAATTCAAATGATACAGGAGAACTAAATGATATATTATCAAGATTACTTAGAAAATACTATTTAGAGTTAGAAAAAACTAAAAACATAAATAAACTAAAGGACACTTACTTAAACTATTGTTATAAAATACTAGGTTCAATATATGGTTTACCTAAAGACAAATTTAATTTTGAATATATAGATATAGATGGTAATTATCATATAGATAAAAATATTACTCCAAAAGAATTTTATAACAAGTATATTGGTATAGATTTAGATAATGATTATATAGAAATATACTCATATAAAGATGAAAAATATAAATATAATAGGTTGTTATATTTAGAAGATGGTTCATTAATAAGTGGATCAGATAATACACCTGTTTTAAATTTAGAGTATAAAAGATTAGAAGAACTAGTATTAAATCAATTAAAGAATAATGAACCAGTTTATTTTAGTACTTCTACTACTACTAAATATGAAAATGGTTTATGGATAGATTTAATGAGTAGATACTCTAATTTATTTGATATAGATTTAAATATGGATAATAATGATATTTTTAAAACATATGGAACTATGGGAGAACATTCTATGGTTATTACAGGAGTAAATACAAATAATACTTTTAAAAAATGGAAAATAGAAAATAGTTGGGGAGATAAAGAAGGAAATAACGGATACTTTATAATGGAAGATAAATTTTTTAAGAATTACTTAATTAGTGTTGTTATTAATAAGAAATATTTAAATTTAAAAGAATTAGATTTATTAGATACTAAACCAATAGAAGTAAGTAAATGGGATTATAAATTTTGTTAATTATAGAATATTTGATATAATAAAATTAGTTATAATACTATAGGAGGAATAGATTATAATGAGCGCCAGACCCATAAAGGTGACGAGGTTAGTAGTAATCGAAATGTTCGGCGGGTTCTACTACGGTATGCAGTCGTAAGATATATTACAAAAAATAAAATTAAAATTATAACAAATGATATATCAAGCATATAATTAACAAAGGAGAAAATTTTAAAATGTGTGGAATTGTAGGATACATAGGAAAAAGTAAAAAAACATTATCTGTTTTAATCTCAGGATTAGAACATTTAGAGTATAGGGGTTATGATTCTGCAGGGATAGCTTATATAAAAGGAAAAGAATTAGTAATAAAAAAAGAAGAGGGAAGAATATCTAATTTAAAAGGAACAATTGATTTTAAAGAAGAGGGAAAATTAGGAATAGGTCATACTAGATGGGCAACTCATGGTGTGGTTAATATGACAAATTCTCATCCACATAATAGTGGAAAAATAACTATTGTTCATAATGGTATTATTGAAAATTATTTAGAATTAAAAAAAGAGTTAATTGGAAAAGGATATGAATTAAAGTCAGATACTGATACAGAAGTAGCTGCGGCTTTACTTAACTATTTATATGAAAAGAATGGTAATATGCTTGATGCAATTAAAGAGTTTAAAGAAAAAGTTGAAGGTGCTTATGCATTAGGTATTATTAATAGTGATGAAACTGATTATTTATATACAATTAAGAAGAATAGTCCATTAATTATAGGTATAGGAAAAGGAGAAAACTATATTGCATCGGATGTTCCAGCAATTATTAGTGAAACAAATAAATATTTAACTTTAGATGATGGAGAATTTGCTAAAATTAGTAAAGACAATATTGAATTATATAACACTAATAATATAAGGAAAGAGTTTGATGTTAAAGAGTTTAAAGGAAATACGGGAGCAATAGATAAAAATGGTTATGAGACATTTATGAAAAAAGAAATATATGAACAACCAGAAGCGATAAAAAGAAATATTGATTATAAAATACCAGATTTAAGAGGATATCATAAAGTTATAATAGTAGCCTGTGGTAGTGCATATCATGCTGGTCTAGTAGGAAAATCTTTAATTGAAGAATATGGAAATATTCCAGTAGAAGTAGAAATAGCAAGTGAGTTTAGATATAAAAAGACATTTATGGATATTAATACATTAGTTATTGCTATATCACAATCTGGTGAAACAGCAGATACATTAGAAGCCGTAAAATTAGCTAAAAGAAAAGGTTGTGATACTTTAGGTATTATTAATGTAGAAGAAAGTTCTATTGCTAGAGAAGTAGATGACGTTATATATACTAAAGCAGGTCCAGAAATAGCAGTAGCTACTACAAAAGGATATACTACTCAAGTAGAAATTCTATCTATAATTGCGTATATTCTTGCTACTAATAACAATTGTAAGAATTATAAAAATGATATTAGAAACTTTATGACTAATTTAAAAGAGTTACCTATTATTATGCAAGAAGTATTAGATAGGGAAGAAGAATACATTAATATAGCAAAAGATATATATAAGGAAAATGATATATTCTTTATTGGAAGAGGAATTGATTATGCTTTATCTATGGAGGGATCTTTAAAGTTAAAAGAAATATCTTATATACATAGTGAAGCATATGCGGCAGGAGAATTAAAACATGGTACAATATCATTAATTGATAAAAACACACCAGTAATAGGTATTGTTTCAGATGAAACCATATGTGATAAAACAATTAGTAATATGAAAGAAGTAAAAGCAAGAGGAGCAAATGTTATATATTTAACAACTAATGTTCTATCTAAAGAAGGAGATTTTTATAATAAAAAAATAGAAATACCTAAAGTAAATCCTCTTCTTCAACCATTAATTAATATACTTCCTTTACAATTAATTAGTTATCATGTTGCTAAGTTAAATAAAAGGGATATAGATAAACCTAGAAACTTAGCTAAATCCGTAACTGTAGAATAAAAAAAGGGATGTTAAACATCTCTTTTGTATTGCATTTTTTTAACTCTTTTATTATATATTATTGGAAAATCATAAGAAGGAAGATCATCTAATTTTTCTACTTTTAAAACTCCCATATTATTATCATTAACTTTCTTTCTTGCTAATTCTATAACTCCATTTATATATTCTGTATCAGTTAAATTATCATTTATAACTTCATTTACCGCATCTTTGCTGCAAGGACAAATTCCAATAAAGAAATCTTTATTATTCTTAGCGCAGTTACAAATAATTGATTCGGCCGCACCACATGCTAAATATGCTACAACTAAGTCATATTTAGATATATCGGTAAATGGTAAGAAGTAATGGTTTTCTAAATAAAGATTAGGTATATTATTATTCTTAATAGATAGAGCAGTATCCATAACTGTTATTTCTTTAGATTCTTTTGCTAATAATTTTCCAAGTTGAGGAGTAGGTCCTCCACCAACTTCCAATATAATTTTATTTTCTAAAGAAAAAATATTCTTTATCTTTTTTAATAAAGATAAATATATATTATTTTTATCTTTTAACAGATCAAATTCTGTATAAAATTGATTTAGTATATAAGGAACAGAATCCATTAAATTTCCTAATTCACAATTCTTAAATATATATTGTAGTTCTATATTATCTAAACCATCACCATATAATTTATCAAATTGATATAAATATGATAATAATTCTTGTCTATCCATTTTTCTTTTTAATATCATAATAAACCCTCTTAGAAAAATATTATATTCATAAATAATGTGTTGTCAATCATATAATTTATAGTATTTATTAATTATTTATTGACTATATTTTTTAATTAGTTTATGATTATTATTGCGTATGATTAGGAAGTGAAAATATGTTAAAATTATTAAAGAATTTTAAGTTAAAAGAATGGTTATTAGTTCTTTTATCTTTAATACTAATTTTTTGCCAAGTTTGGTTAGAATTAAAGATACCAGATTTTATGCAAGAGATAACAGTTTTAGTTCAAACAAATACTAGTGAAATGAAAGATATATTATTTAATGGCGGTTATATGCTTTTATGTGCATTTGGTTCATTATTTTTTACTGTTTTAGTCGGATATATAGTTGCTTATCTTTCATCTATATTTTCATTTAGAGTTAGAAAAAGAATATTTGAACATACTGAAAACTTTAGTTTAGAAGAAATAAAGAAATTTAAAACTAGTAGTTTAATAACAAGAACTACTAATGATGTTACTCAATTAGAAATGTTTATGGGGATGGGACTTCAATTATTAATAAAATCTCCAATGACTGCAATTTGGGCAGTTTATAAAATACTAAACAAAAATATTCAGTGGAGTATTGTTACAGTAATAGCAGTCTTAATTTTATTAACAACTATAAGTATAATAACTGCTATTGTTGTACCAAGATTTAAAATAATTCAAAGATTAACCGATAATGTTAATAATCTAATTAGAGAAAACTTAACTGGTATAAGAGTAGTAAGAGCGTTCAATGCTGAAGAATATCAAGAAGATAAGTTTGAAGAAACAAATAAAAAGCTTACAAATGAACAATTATTTAACCAAAAAACATTTGCGGTACTTCAACCAATTATGTTCATGGTTATGAATGTACTTGCATTAGTTATATATTTTATAGGAGCTATTCTTATAAAAGATGCATCTTTACCAGATAAATTAAATTTATTTGGAGATATGATTGTATTTAGTAGCTATGCAATGCAAGTTATTATGTCTTTCTTATTACTTGCATTTGTATTTGTAATGTATCCAAGAGCAGAGGTTTCTGCTAAAAGAATTAATGAAGTATTAGATACAAAAATAAGTATTAAAAGTGGTACTAAAAAAGGTATTAAAGATGAAGGAACAGTTGTATTTAAAAATGTTAGCTTTAAATATCCAGATGCTGAAGAATGTATTTTAACAGATATTAATTTTGAAGTTAAAAAAGGTGAAACAGTTGCGTTTATAGGTTCAACTGGTTCAGGTAAATCTACTTTAATAAACCTTATTCCAAGATTCTATGATGTAACAGAAGGTGAAATATTAGTAGATGGAGTTAATGTAAAAGAATATGATTTAGAAGAACTATATAATAAGTTAGGTTATATATCACAAAAAGCTGTTATATTTGATGGAACTATTTCATCTAATGTTAACTTTGGTAAGAGTAAAAATAAAATTACTAAAAAAGATATAGAAGAAGCTATTAAGCTATCAGAAGCAGAAGAATTTGTTTCTAAGATGGATGATAAATATGATGAACATATCGCATCTTCTGGAAGTAATATTTCTGGAGGACAAAAACAAAGATTATCAATTGCAAGAGCACTAGCTAAAAAAGCAGAAATATATATATTTGATGATTCATTCTCTGCACTAGACTATAAAACAGATGCTAAATTAAGAAAGAACTTAAAAGAAAATATGTCAGACTCAAGCGTGCTTATAGTTGCGCAAAGAATAGGAACTATTATGAATGCTGATAAGATAATAGTACTTGATGAAGGCAAGATGGTAGGTATGGGTACACATAAAGAATTATTAAAAACATGTGAAGTATATAAACAAATTGCTACTTCTCAATTAAGTGAGGAGGAATTAAAAAATGCCTAGAGAAAATAGAAGAGGATCAAGAGGTCCAGTATTTGAAAAACCAAAGAATTTTAAAGAAGCAATAATTAGATTATTAAAAGAATTAAAAATATTTAAAGTATTTATAGTTATTTCATTATTTTTAGCGTCTTTTAGTGCTACTCTATCAATAGTATCTCCTAACAGATTAAAAGATTTAACAGATGAAATATCTAAAGGATTAGTTATAAATACAAAGAATGTTAAAGTATTATCAGAAAAGATTATGAATAATAGAACTTATTCTGATATAAAAGTAGATGGTGTAACTATTACTTTTGAAGAACAAATGAAGTTCGTAAATGTAATGAAAAAGTATGGAAAGAATTCTAAATCTAAAAAAATATATAAAGATTTAGAAAAGATGCCTAAAAGTATAAAAAAGGTAATAGAACCAAAAATCAACCTAGAAAGCATTAAAACTATATCATTTTTAATATTATTATTATATTTTTCTAGTGCATTACTTAATTATGTTCAAAGTATTATTATGACTACAGTATCTAACAACTTCGCTAAAAAATTAAGAACTGGAATAGAAAAGAAAATAAATAGATTACCATTAAAGTATTTTGATAACCATCAAAATGGAGATATCATGTCTAGAGTAACAAATGATGTTGATCAAATTGCTCATAGTATGAATCAATCTCTTTCAACATTAGTTTCTAGTATTACTTTATTTATTGGTAGTTTATTAATGATGTTTACTACTAATGTAACTATGGCTATAACTGCGATAGTATCTAGTTTATTTGGATTTGTATTTATGGCTGTAATACTAAGAAAATCACAAGTATATTTTACAGCTAGACAAAAAGAATTAGGTAATTTAAATGGTCATATAGAAGAGTCATATTCAGGATTAAATGTTATTAAAACATATAATGCTAAAGGTATGATTAATGAGAAATTTGATAAATACAACGAAAGACTTTATATAGCAAATAAAAAGAGTCAATTTATAGGTGGTTTAATGCCTCCTATGATGGGATTTATAGGTAACCTAGGTTATGTTTCAGTTTGTATAGTAGGTGCTTTATTAGTATCTAAAAACATAATAACATTTGGTGTAATTGTAGCGTTTATGTCTTATGTAAGATTATTCACATCACCTTTATCTCAAATTGCGCAAAGCATGAATATGCTTCAATCTACTACAGCTGCTTCAGAAAGAGTATTTGAATTCTTAGATGAAGAAGAACTTGAAAATGAATATAAACTTACTAAACTAGATTTATCTAAAGTAAAAGGTGAAATAGAATTTAAAGATGTATCATTTAGATATGATGGTAATGAAAAAGATACTATTAAGCATTTTAGTGCTAAAGTAAAATCAGGAGAAAAGGTTGCGATAGTAGGTCCTACAGGTGCAGGTAAAACAACTATGGTTAATTTACTTATGAAGTTTTATGATATTTCATCTGGTGATATCACAATAGATGGAACTTCTATAAAAGAATTAACTAGAAATAATATACATGATTTATTTACAATGGTACTTCAAGATACTTGGTTATTTAATGGTACTTTAAAAGAAAATGTTAAATATAATAGAAAAGCTACAGATGAAAGAGTAAAAGAAGTCTGTAAGGTTGTAGGATTAGATCACTTTATTAAAACTTTACCAAAGGGATATAATTCAGAAATAAGTGATAATGATTCAGTATCATCAGGTCAAAGACAGCTTCTTACAATCGCAAGAGGTATGATTGAAGATTCACCATTCTTAATACTAGATGAAGCAACATCTAATGTTGATACTAGAACAGAAGAATTAGTACAAAGTGCTATGGATAAATTAACAAAAGGAAAGACATCATTTATAATCGCTCATAGACTTTCCACAATAAAAAATGCAGATTTAATACTAGTTATGAAAGATGGTAATATTATTGAACAAGGTAATCATGATGAATTAATGAAAAAACAAGGCTTTTATGCAGATTTATATAACTCACAATTTGAATTATAATACTTTACAAATCTATGAAAAAGAGTATAATATTCTTGCCTTTAAAGAAGGGATGAAATATGACATTATTAAATGAATTTGAACAAATAGAAAAAATTAAAAAAGAACATTCAACAGAGTATTTAATTCAAAAGAAAAAAATGAACGAACAATTATCAAATATATCTAAATCGATAATAGATTCTAATAACATTAATTATAGATTCGCATATTTAGTATCTGATTATTTGTCTAGATCGGATTTTGCTTGTTTTGGTACAGCTATTAGTGAAGATACAATTATATATGTATCAGATAAGGGCGATTACTTTTCTATATCTTTTGATGAAACTAAAAAAATAAATATAATCAATTATCAAAGTTGTGATAAAAAAGTAAACATTACTTTAAAAACAAAAAGAGATAAAGTTTATTTAGCTAGAACTGTAGTTCAGGATGAAGACATATACAGAATAACAAAAAGTGAGTATAAAAAGAATAATAATAAATATTATCAAACTATTTATTCCGATAAACTAGTTATGAAAGAAGATAATTTAACAACTATAGGTACAGAAGAATTAAGATATGATGATAAATTAAATGAAGTAACAAAATTTTATAGCATGATTACAAAGAGTGATAATAAAATAATTTCAAAATCTAGTATATCCAAATTAATGGATAAAAGTGAATATGTTATTGAAGATGGATTAATACATATAGTTAATGATAAAAAAGACTATGAAATATTAAAAAAGGCAAAAAAATTAGAAACAAAACTAGTAAATAAAAGAAACTAGGATTATTCCTAGTTTTTAAAACCATTTAGAAGGAGCAAAATTATGGAATCAAAAAAAATAGAAAAATTTAAAAAAACAAATTTATATAATATATCCAATAATACATATGGATTTTTAAAACATAGAACTGAAGAAGAAGATAGAATTCTTATTGAAAAAGATTTTGATTTTGATTCATATAAAGAATCTATTAGAATGATTCTATCAGAATATAGTTATAATTTTATTTCATTTGTAACATTAAACTCTGAAGAAACAAGAGATATAGTTTTAGGAAAAGCAAAATTAAAAGAATATATTGATGAAATATTAGATGATGAAGAATTATTAAATAGTTTTACTGTTTATAAAATTCAACAATTTATTAATAGAGTTGCTAAAAACTTATTAGAAAGCAGTTATGAAAATTTTGTAACTGTTTCAAAAGAAGATAAATATTTAGTTTATAAGGATATTAATATTGATATGTCTAAATATGTAGGATTTGTTTCTGCAGATAAAGTAATTTCATATCTATATAAAGAGTTTAATTTAAAAAGAATGAAATCTGAAGAGTATTCAGAAGCATTTGTATTAAAAAATTTAGATAAGGTAAAAGAAGATAAAGACTATTTAAATGAAATAAACAAATTATTATTTAAGGCAGCTATAGATATAGATGATAAAAACCATGTTGTAATAAATCATCCAGTCAGAGATAACAAAAGAATAATGGATTATTTAAGAGATGGTTTTATCGCTGAAAGAACACCAAAGAGAAAATATAAAAAAATATTAAAAGAAGATGACGGAGATATTTTAATATAATATGGAATTATTTGTATTTGAAAAAACTAAAGAATTCTATTTACCTTTATCATATGATAGATATGATACATTAGTAACAGGTATTTTTACTACAGATAGTGTTAGATTTTATAAAAAAGCAATTGAAAGTATCATCACATATGAATCTATAAAAGAAAAGAATCCAGAAAAAGATATAAATGAAATTAGAAAAGATTTAGATAGACTTGCTAGTATATTAGAGTCTTTTAGAATAAATGAAGATGGATTAGTTCAAATGAGAGTAGATAGCTTTGGACGTAAAGATAGATTTAAATTTTCAAAAGGAATGATATTAGTTAAGGGAGAACATTTTATTGATGTTACTAATAAAGAATTATTAGGAGCTTATTTAGTTAATTATGGATTTGATGAAGAGTATGAAGAAACAATTATAAAGAATAAGGTTACATCATTACATAGAAATCCATCTAAAAAACTAACATACTATTTCGGATAAAAAAACACCATTAAGGTGTTTTTTATTCTACATATTTAAAACCAAGTGATTTATAAAACTGAGTAGCATTAATTGTATGAAATAATTTTGATAAAACTAAATTATAGAATTCATCAAATAAAAATATTGATACTATTATTAAACATATTATCATAAATTTTTTACTGTTATTTTTTTTTACAATTTTAGTAAATAAAGGAACAACCATATATATTAACATCATACTAGATATCCCAAAAAACAGTACGCTTCTTAAACATATAAATCCATTTATATTACCAAAATTCCATATTTCTATATTATAATCCCAATATCTAGCATTAAATATTTTTAAACAAAAGTATCCACCTATATATTCAACTATTCCTGTTCCAATAATTGATAATAAGAATACTAACCATGGTTTATTTCTAATTTTTTTTGTTATTAAAAGTACTACTAAAGCTCCTATAACATATATATTAATCCAAGGTAAGAAATTACCTCCTTGCATATACCATATTTTCATTCCGCCATTAAAATAATAGAAAATAAACTCATATATCCAACCAAATACTCCTGAAAAAACAATTATCATTGATAATAAACTTATCTTCTGATACTTATTCATATAATCACCTATCCTATGATAATTATATCACGTTTTTATATAGGATGATATAAATCATTTTTATTATAAAAAAATGTAGACAGTTTTATGTGTCTACATTTATTTTATAACTAAAATTAGTATATATTTTTATGATAAACTCCATAGAGTAACCATAATTCCACCATCATAACAAGTATACATAATTAGATCAGAGTCCATATTAAAAAATGAATTACCCTCAGTATCTACTAAATCTGGACCTGTATTATAACCTTTAGATTTTCTAATTAATGTATATCCAATTGAAGATCCATCTTCAAATTTAATATATGCATAAGTTCCTTCTGGTAAATAAGTTAAAACACTAAATCCTTGGTAATCATGATCTGCTATAACTAATTTACCTCTATTTCTATAGTAAGCAGCACTATCATAATCATCAACTATTGTTTGTAAAGATGAACTAGAATTAGTATTAACATTATAATCATATAATGCTGCACTAAAACCATACACATATAATCTTCCATATGTACCAAATTTTTCATAATTATATTCAGTTACTGAATTATCTTCCTGAACATAATCATCAGTTGTAGAAGTTTGAACATCGTTAGAACTTCCTGCATCTATCTCTTTTTGTTCATCTTCTAAAACTTCTTTTTCTTTTTCTTCTTCATTTAATTCTTTTGCAATATTATTATCAAATTTTACAGTATTTGATCCAACTAATTTTCTTATTATTGAATTATCAGTTATTGTATAAGAATCAGTTTTAACAATAGTAAAAAATGTAAATAAAAGTGTGCAAAAGAATATAGTTAAAATTCTTTTCATAAACCAAACCCCTTCGAATTGCGGTATATTTAATCATAAATATCTATTTTTGTCAAATTTTTTTAAACAACTAATCACTAAAAAATAGTATTACATAAACTAAAAAACGTGTATAAAAAAATGTGTATAATTGATAAATTTAATTAAATACATTATATAATTGATATAGGAGGAATATGATAATACAAATAAGTGAGAAAATATTATTAGAAAAAGATAGACATAAAAAAAGAGTTGAAGAACTTAAAACTAGTCTAGAAATGGAGTATAACTTGTACGAAAAAACAAGACAAATTTAAATAATAATGAAATTAAACGATGACTTATCTTTCAATGTCATCGTCTTTTTTTCTATTAGAATTATAAAACTCTTCAAATTCTTTTTTTTAAATAATAAAAAATCGAACTATTTCTAGTCCGACGATTTTACAAATGGAGCAGGTGAGGAGAATCGGACTCCCGTATTCAGCTTGGAAGGCTGATGTTCTACCATTGAACTACACCTGCAAAAACAAGTTACTACTTAATTATACTATATTTTTATATATTGTCAATATAAAAAGATGTATTAAATACATCTTTTATTCTTCTATATCTATATTTTTACTAATACTAAATTCAATTGTAAGACCTTTATCTTTATTATTATATGCTTTTACTGTTCCTCCATGCATTTCAACTATTTCTTTAGTAATAGATAATCCTAATCCACTTATTTTTCTAGATTTATCAGTTGTAAATAAAGGATCAAATATCTTTTTAATATTTTTTTCATCAACACCTATACCATTATCTATACATTTAAAATAAAAATATTCTTTATCATCTCTACATTCTATTACTATGTGACCTTTTTCTTCTTTTATATGTCTTATACTGTTAACTATTAAATTATTAAATACTCTATTTATTTTACCAATATCTATATTTAATTTAGATGTTCTAGATCTGTTTATAGTTTCAAATCTTATATTCTTTTCTTTTAAATCATCAAAGTATTCAAATTTCATATTATTTAATAAATCTTTAATATTTACTGTTTTGAAAGTATAAGTTCTATTTTTATGTGATAATAAATAATCATCGAAATCAGATACGATATCCTTCATATGTATTGCTTTATTATATATTTTTTCTTGTAATTCCTTCATTTCACTCTTTGTTAATTTGCTATTTAGTAATAAATCGCTATAACCAATAACAGATGTTAATGGTGTTTTTATATCATGACTGATTGCTGAAATTATTCTATTTTGTTCTTCATGTTCTTTTTCAAGAGTTTTAGTTAAATCAACAAATTCATTTTGAACATAGTATATTTCATTATTTACTTTTCTTTTTGTTGGTTTTATACCAAATTTATAATTATTAATATCTCTAACAGTAACATTAATTGGTTCAAGTAATAATTTGTTTGCGATTAATAAACCAAGTAGAGTAATAGTAGAAATAAAAATAATTTCAAATATCATGAACTTTTTAGTTATAGATATAGTATTAATAGTATTAGTTTTGCCAACACTAATAAGATAGTTTTCATCATTTATATTAACAACAAATGGTGTCAAATACTCTCTATCACTAATATTTTCAATATTAGTATATATTATTTCATATTCACTATTTCTAACTATTAACAATAAATTATATTTTTTAGCAATATGTTCAAATAAAGCTGGAGTATCTAGTTTTTTATTATCTCTGATATTTTTTTCGATATTATCGATAATATCATTATGTAATTCATTTTGTAATTCTTCATAACCTTGTTTAATGGATGATTGAACACCAAACTTAAACCAAAATGATAAGAATAATAAATTAATTACTATAAATATAATTATGAATAATAAGAATGCTCGTTGTACGTTAAAACCATTATTCATCTATATTCCTCACAAATTTATAACCATATCCCCATACAGTTATAATATACTTTTCATTATTATCAAGTTTATCTCTTAAGTTTTTAATATGTACCGCAACTGTACTTATTTCTCCATAATTACTTCCCCATACTGAATCAAATATTTGTGATTTAGATAAAACTATTCCTTTATTTTCCATCAAGTATTTTAATAACTCAAATTCTCTTGTGGATAAATCTACAGTTTTACCATTTTTCTTAACTTCAAAACTTTCTTTATTTAGTTCTATTTCACCAATTTTAATAATATTTGAACTACCTTGTTTTCTTATTCTTTTATCTTTTCTTAAATGAGCCTTTACTCTAGATACTAATTCTTGGTTTTCAAATGGTTTAGTTACGTAATCATCTGCCCCCACTTCAAATCCAACCATTTTATCTACTAAGTTAGCCTTTGCTGTAACAAATATTATTGAACAATCAACTTTTTCTCTAACCTTAGCACATAATTCTATTCCAGATATACCAGGCATCATAATATCCATAAGTATTAAATCGTATTTTTCTTTTTCTATTCTTTCTAGTGCATCTTCACCAGTATTACATATAACAGTCTCAAGCCCTTCTTTTTTTAGTAGATATGACTCTAATTCTGCTATATCAATATCATCATCTATAATTAATATTTTTTCCATAAATCCACCTTCTTTATTATTATAACATATTATCAAAAAAGAAGAGTCATATCACTCTTCTTCTATAAAAGTTTTTAATAGGGGTTTTAGTATTTATTAAATTTATTTATATTAGAGTAGGGAAAAACTCTAATTTGTATTTATTATTGAAATGTATTGTCTAAATTGTTTCTACTAATATTTCATCTATCACTCTCCTAACTACAATTCAAGTATATAAAAAAAATATTAATAATATATATAAATTTTATTAAGATTTATTAAGAGGAGTAATTTTACCTTTTCCTCTTGTTATTCTTATAGTGTAAGAATTACTATTATAATTAATATCCATAATGATAATATAACTTTTATTAGTACTATATCTAGATAGTTGTATAGAACCTTTATTATTATTTAAATTAAAATTTTTTGTATTTATAAAATTAGATTCTTGTTCTAAATATAAAATATATTTAGATAAATCTGTATATGGATCTTTTACTTTATTATATTTATAAGATTTTATAATTGTACTATTATATTTTTTATTTGTTTTTTTAATTAGTTTTCTTTGCCCAACTATACTTGTTATACTTTTAATTTTATCATCTTTTAAAACATAGTATTTATCATCTTTTTTATTCTTAAAAACAATGCAAGTTATAATAATAATAATAATAATTATTATTATTATTAAAATAGGTATTATTAAGTATCTTTTTTTCATATTCTCACCATTATAATTATAACATAATCTTTACAAAATAATAAAATAATGTAATAATACGTCTAGGTGATTTTATGAAAGTCTTATTACATATATGCTGCGCACCTTGTAGTATAATGAGTATAAAAAAATTAAGAGAAGACAATTTAGATGTTACTGGTTTTTGGTATAATCCAAATATTCATCCATATATGGAATATAGAGCTAGAAGAGATGCGGTTAGAAATTATTCTAGATCTATAGATTTACCTGTTATATATAAGGATGAATATGGATTAGATGAATTTTGTAAGAAGGTAATAGATAGATTAGATGGTAGATGTAAAATATGTTATGCAGATAGATTAGCAATTGTTGCTAAATATGCAAAAGATAATGGTTATGATGCTTTTTGTACAAGCTTACTTTATAGTCCATATCAAGATCATGAAGGATTAAAAGAAGTATGTGAACAATTATCTAAAGCTTTTAATATTAAATTTTTATATTATGATTTTAGACCTTATTATAGAGAAGGACAAGAAGAAGCAAAGAGGTTAGGAATATATATGCAAAAGTATTGTGGATGTATTTTTAGTGAAGAAGATAGATATGAAAAGAGAATAGAAAGAGAAAGAATAAAAGAAGAAATAGATAAAGAATGGGAAAAATATAAAAAAGAGAATCAAATAGAAGAAATAAAAAAAGACATTTAAAATGTCTTTTTATTTTTTTATTATATCTTTAACTTTTTTAACAGCTTTTTCTGCATTTGTACCACTAAATGCTTGAAGTACTTCAATAGGTATAGCAAAAATAATCGTATTAGATTGATCTGAAGATAAATCATTTAAAGTAGCAAGTGTTCTTAAATGTAATGCTCCTGGTGAATCACTTAATACTGATGCTGCTTTTGCTAAATTATCAGCTGCTTCTTTTTCACCTTTAGATTTAGTGATAACAGCTTCTTTTTCTCTTTCAGCTTCAGCAACTTTAGCAATAACTCTTTGCATTTCTTCAGGTAATTTAACGTCTTTTAATTCAACGTTTTCAACTTTAATTCCCCAAGGATCAGTTGCTTCATCAATTACGCTACATATTTCTGATGATATCTTATCTCTTTCAGATAATAATTCATCTAGAGATACAGCACCAACTGCATTTCTCATAGTAGTTTGAGCAAGTTGTCCAACTGCATATTGATATCTTTCAACAGCAAGTATAGCTTTAGATGCATCAAATACTTTATAGTAAATTACTGCATTAATTCTTATAGATACATTATCTTTAGTAATAGCGTCTTGTTCAGGAACATCTACAGCTTTAGTTCTTATATCAACTTTCTTATATGATTCAATAATTGGTAAAACTATTTTCCAACCTGGATTCATAATTTTAACAAATTTACCAAATCTAAATTTAATTCCTCTTTCATATTCAGAAATTTGTCTGATAGAGATAAGAATTACAAATAAAATTATTCCTATTAAAATAAACATATAAATCCTCCTTTCTTAATATTATATTTTTTTAATTAATAAAAATCAATAATAATATTGAAAAAAATGTCGCAATAATATATACTTATATTAGGAAAGGAGTTAGGGAAAATGAATTACGATTATAGTTATTATGATTCTAGTAATCTAGGTTCTACTGCAGCTACTGCTGGATTTACAGCAGCATATGTAGTATATATGATTATTTGCCTTGCTATTTCAGTTGTTATGATTATTTCTATGTGGAAAATATTCACAAAAGCTGGAAAAGAAGGTTGGATTTCATTAATACCATTCTATAATTTATGGACATTATTTGAAATTGGTGGACAAAAAGGTGCTTATATATTCTTTATATTTATTCCTTGTGCAGGACCAATCATTTATTTAGTGTTCGAAATTAAAGCTTATTTAGAAATTGCTAGAAGATTTGGTAAAGATACTGCATTTGGTGTATTAAGTATCTTCTTCCCATATGTTACATTCCCTATATTAGCATTCTCTGATGCTAAATATAGTGAAGGAACTGCGGAAAAAAAAACTAGTATTTTAGATGTTGACTTAGACGGAGTTCCCGATTCCAATGAAAGTACTTTTGATTATGGCTATGAAAAACAAGACACAATCGTTATGAAACCAGTTGATGAAGGAGAAGAAACTAAGGCAACTGAAGAAAAGAAATAGATAACTATTTCTTTTTTTGTTTGTTATAAATTTCATATAATCTTTTAAATCTTTCAAAGTGAATTATTTCTCTTTGTCTTAAAAAAGAGAGAGGAGATAATATATCTGGATCATCTGTTAAATCCATTAGATTTTCATATGTTGCTCTAGCTTTTTGTTCTGCAGCCATATCTTCTGAAATATCTGCTAGTGGATCACCAGTTACTGCAAAATATGCAACAGTAAAAGGAACACCATTACTATTTTCTGGATAAACTCCTAATTTATGTTCTGTATATTGAGAACCTAATCCCTCTTTTTCTAATTCTTCAGCTGTTGCGCCTTCTAGTAATTGATAAAGCATAGCGTTTATTATTTCTAAGTGAGCAAGTTCTTCAGTAGCAATATCAGTTAATTCACTTTTTCCAAAATCATCTGGCATAGTATATCTTTGATTCATATATCTAAGAGCCGCAGCAAGTTCTCCGTTAGGCCCTCCTGTTTGAGTAATAATATATTTAGCCATCTTAACATTTTTCTTTTTAATATTTACAGGAAACTGTAATTTTTTTTCATATTTCCACATATTTACATCCTTTCCCAAGGCCAAGGTGAATTGACCCAGTCCCAAGTAAAATCCTCATTGATTCCTAGACATATTCTTCCATATCTAGATTCATATTCTTTTTGTAATCTATCTGCTTCATCTTTATATTGGTTATATAAACCAATTGCTTGTATATCATTTGGGTAAACATCTAAATATAAATTCATCTCATGAGCCGCAAAACAATATCTTTGTAAGTTTATAAGTAATTCTTCTTGAGGGTTACTTCCTCTTACATTAGCGATATATTTATAGGGCCAAAACAAATTATCAAACATGTTACCTCTATTAAATCCTTCATCAACACCAACTAATTTATTATTTGTTGATAAATTATCATGCATTTAAAATCCTTCCTTTCTTTTTATACTATGATAAATGCCTTATATCTTATAGTTAAAAAGCCTATTTTATGATAAAATAATTATGGGTGATATGATGGAAAGAATAATTATGCATATTGATGTAAATTCGGCATTTCTTTCTTGGTCTGCCTTAAAACTATTAAAGGAAGGCTCTAAGATAGATTTAAGAAATGAAATATCTGTTGTATCAGGAAGAGAAGCATCTCGTCATGGAATAGTAGTCGCGGCATCTATACCTGCAAAAAAGGTTGGTATAAGGTCACCTATGAATCTTAGAGATGCAAAAAAAATATATAAAGATGTAATAGTTACTCATCAAGATAGAGAATTTTATAAAGAATGTTCTAAAAATATGATGAGATTAATAAAATATTTATTTCCAAAATATGAACAATTCTCTATAGATGAATGTTTTGTAGATTATACTGAGATGAAAAAATTATATGGTGATGAAGTTAAATTCGCGCATAAATTAAAAAATGAAATATATAAAAGATTTGGTTTTACAGTAAATGTAGGAATAGGTAACAATAAATTACTTGCAAAAATGGCAAGTGATTTTGAAAAACCAAATAAAGTACATACTCTATATAAAAATGAAATAGAAGAAAAAATGTGGCCTCTTCCAATATCTGATTTATTTATGGCAGGTAAATCCGCAAGTGCTAAATTAAAAAGTGTTGGTATAAATACTATTGGAGATTTAGCTAAATATGATCAAAATAAATTAATTGGTCTACTTAAATCTCATGGTAAAATGCTTCATGAATACGCAAATGGAATAGATGATTCAGAAGTAGAAAATAGATATGATGATAGAAAAGGTATAGGTTTTTCTAAAACGTTAGAGGATGATGTAGAAGATAAAGCAATAATATATGAAGTATTAAGTAAGTTTTCTAATAAGATATCTTTAGAATTAAAGAAAAGAGGAATGTATGCTAAAACAATTGTAGTAACAATCAGATATTCTTCTTTTAAAACATATAATCATCAAATGAAATTTGAAAATAATACCAATTTAGAAGAAGAAATATTTAATTATTCAAAACAAGCTTTTAATAAGTTATGGAATCTAGAACCAATAAGATTAATAGGTCTTAGAGTATTAGATTTATCTAATAATAATGATGTACAATTATCTTTATTTGATGAAAATAATAAGGTAATAACAGAAAAAGAAATAGATAAGTTAATAGATGATATTAATAAAGAATTTGGTTCTGGTACTGTATTTAAAGGTATTAAAATAGACAAATAAATGATATAATCAGTTAGGGTGAACATATATGAATGAACAAATAATAAAAGAAATAGCAATAGAACAAGGTATTAAAGATGAACAAGTATCTAAAACATTAGAAATGTTATCTGAAGGAAATACAATTCCTTTTATCGCAAGATATAGAAAAGATGTTACTGGTAATTTAGATGAAGATAAAATAAAAGCAATATCTGATGTTTATGAATACCAATGTAATTTATTAAAAAGAAAAGAAGATGTAATTAGATTAATAGATGAAAAAGGTCTTCTTACTGATGAATTAAAAGCTCAAATAATGAAAGCAGAAAAAATAGTAGATGTAGAAGATATTTATAGACCATATAAAGAAAAGAAAAAGACTAAAGCAACTGAAGCGATTAAAAATGGTTTAGAACCACTTGCAAAAATTATTTTATCTTTTCCAGATACTTTATATGTGGATAAGTTTATTAATGAAAATGTTAAGACTAAGGAAGATGCTATACAAGGTGCAATGTATATAATCGCAGAATATATTTCTGATAATGCTTATTATAGAAAATGGATTAGAAATTTTACTTATAAAACAGGTAAAATTAAAACTAAATTAAAAAAGAATGCAGTAGATGAAAAGAAATTATATGAAATGTACTATGAATATGAAGAAGATGTTAAATCTATAAAACCTCATAGAGTACTTGCAGTTAATAGAGCAGAAAAAGAAGATGTAATATCTGTTTCTATAGAAGTAGATAAGAATAAAATATATTCATTCTTAGAAGGAAAGATGGTTAAAAAAGAAAATGAATGTGCAGAATTAGTTAGAGAATCTATTAAAGATAGTTATGCTAGATTAATTGGTCCATCTATTGAAAGAGAAATAAGAAGTGAATTATCTGAAGAAGCAGGAGACACAGCAATAGAAAATTTTGGTAAGAACTTAGAAAGTCTACTACTTCAACCACCAATTAAAGATAAAAGAGTACTAGCTTTTGACCCAGGTTATACTAATGGATGTAAATTAGCGTGCTTAGATGAAACTGGCAAATATTTATATTCATGTGTAATTAAACCATTCGCATCATCTGAAAAATCCCTTATAGATAGTAAAAATACATTATTAAAATTAATAAAAGAATATAAAATAGATATAGTTTCTATAGGTAACGGAACAGCATCTCGTGAATCAGAAAAATTAATCGCAGATCTTATAAATGAATATAAATTAGATACTAAATATATTATAGTTAATGAAGCAGGAGCGTCTATTTATAGTACAGAAAAGGTTGCGCAAGAAGAATTTCCTAATCTATCTCCAAATGAAAGAAGTGCAGTTTCAATTGGAAGAAGATTACAAGATCCACTCGCAGAACTAGTTAAAATTCCACCAGATGGAATAGGAGTAGGTCTATATCAACATGATGTATCTAATACTAAATTAAAAGATAGATTAGATTTCGTTGTGGAAAAATCAGTTAATACAGTAGGTGTTAATATTAATACCGCAAGTTCTTCAATACTTAAATATATTTCAGGTTTAACAAAAAGATCAATTGATAAAATAATAGAATTTAGAAATAAAAATGGTAAGATTAAATCAAGAGAAGAATTAAAGAAAAAGAAAATATTAACAGATAAAACTTATGAACAAGCAATTGGTTTTATGAGAATACTTGATGGAGATAATGTTCTAGATAAAACTAGTATCCACCCAGAAAGTTATGATGTAACACTTAAATTATTAGATTCTTTAGATCTTAAATTAGAAGATATAGGCAGTGAAAAACTAATTAATAAATTAGATAATATAGATTTAGAATCTAAATCAAAAGAATTAAATATCGATATCTATACTTTAGAAGATATAGTTAAATCATTACAAAAACCTAATAGAGATCCAAGAGATGAATTACAAGCGCCTATTCTTAAAAGTAATGTTCTTGAAATAGATGATTTAGAAAAAGGTATGAAATTAGAAGGTACCGTTAGAAATGTAGTAGACTTTGGAGCGTTTATAGATATTGGTCTTCATAATGATGGTCTTGTTCATATATCTGAAATATCTGATTCATATATTAAACATCCAAGTGATGTTCTATCAGTAGGAGATATAGTAACAGTATATGTTAAAGATATATTTAAAGAAAAAGAAAAAGTTGCTTTAACAATGAAAGAAGAATCATAAGATTCTTCTTTATTTTTCTCGGTTTTTACCTTGATAAACGAATTTATGTTTGTTATAATTATCTCGGATACGTTTGAAATATATCAGATTTTTTCCCTTCTAACGAAGGGAGGTGGTAGTATGACTAAAAGAGAGAAATCTCAATTTTTCATAATATGCCTTCTATTTATAATAATTTTTATACTATTGTATAACTTATTTAAATAGAATAAAAAACATCTGATTTCAACATAAGTTGATTTCAGATGATATCCGTTGGGATTACGTCTGATTCTAGCAATCAAACGTATCCTTTTTTATTTTATGAAGTTTCCTTCATTACATGCATTATATCACATATTTATTTATAATGCAATTTATAGTATAATCAAACAAAGGGTGATTTTATGAAAGAAGTATTTATCAACAAAGAAAACTTATTAGAAAGTGAAATAGATGAAGTAGTAGTAAGAACTAAAGCTTTAATCATAAATGATAAAGAAGAAATAACATTAGTTTATTCACATAAATCATATCAATTTCCTGGAGGTCATTTGGAAGCAGGCGAATCATTAATAGATTGTTTAAAAAGAGAAGTCAAAGAAGAAACTGGAATTGATTTAGATAATGATATATCGTTATTTTATAAAATAAAATACTATAATAAAAACTATCGTGATACTAATAAGAATAGAGAAAATGATATTTATTATTATATAGTTAGAACTAATAAAAAATATAATATAAATAACGTTTCATTTGATGAATGGGAAAAAGATGGAAATATGAAAATAGTTCAAATACCTATAAAAGATGTAGAAGATACATTAATGAAAACAGTTAATGATAATAATATTAATAAAATAATATATGAGGAAATGATGGAAGTAATAAATGAATATTTAAAAATTAAGGAGTGATACTATGGAAAAACCAGTTTATTTAACTACTAATAAAGGTAAATTTGAAGAGGCAATGCATATTTTTAAAGATAAGTATGGTTTTGATATTGATATTAAAGAACCAGATTTTGAAGTATTAGAAATACAAGCGACTAGTTGTAAGGATGTAGTTGCGTTCTCAGTAAAATATGCCGCTGAAAAATTAGGTAGACCATGCATTAAATCTGATTCAGGTTTATATATAGATGCTTTAGGAGGACTTCCTGGACCATATAATCATGATTTTGATCATTTACTTGGAATAGATAAATTCCTAGAATTATTTAAAAATGAAAAAAACAGAAAAGCTAGATTAGAAGATTGCTTTGCGTATTGTGAACCAGGAGAAGAACCAATAGTATTTACTGGAGGAGGAACAGGTACAATTGCGTGTGTTGCTAAAGGTAACTTAGGTAGATGGCATGATAAATTTTATATACCAGATGGAGAAACTAAAACTCTTAGTGAACTTAGAGAAATAAATAGAGATTATGAAGCAAAATTCTGGGGATCAGCAAAAGAAGATTTTGCTAAATGGTATAAAGAAAACAAATGTAAATAAAAAACTTGACTTTTAATTAAACTAGATATAAAATTTATTTAACTATTTGAAGGGGATGATTATATGATAAAAACTATTATTATCAATATGTTTTTGTTATGTAGTTCCCTTTTTTATAAAACAGTATTAGCTTAATAGGCTAATACTGTTTTGTTTTATGAGGTGTTAGATTGAATAATATAACTATTTCAGATTTATTGTATAAAGTAAAAGAATACAATCTAGATGCAGTACCAATGGTAAAAAAAGCATATGAATATGCTGATATATTACACCAAGGTCAATTTAGACAAAGTGGAGAAGCTTATATAACACATCCACTTAATGTTGCGTATATTTTAGCTGAATTACATGCTGATCAAAATACATTATGCGCAGGACTTCTTCATGATACTTTAGAGGATACTAAAGCAACAAAAGAAGATATAGTACATGATTTTAATCAAGAAATAGCAGATTTAGTTGATGGAGTTACTAAAATTAGTAATATGGATTATTCTAAAGCAGAATTAAATAATGCGAATACTAGAAAAATTATTTTGAGCGTAATGGATGATGTTAGAATTATAATAATTAAATTAGCTGATCGTTTACATAACATGAGAACTCTAGAATTTAAAAGTGAATTTAAACAAAAAGAAAATTCAATAGAAACTTTAAATATATTTGTACCATTTGCTTATTATATAGGAGCATATAGAATTAAAAGTGAATTAGAAGATATTTCTTTAAGATATCTAAACCCAGAAAAATATAAAGAAATTGAAGATATTAAAATAAAAACTGAAATGGATAGTGAACATGCTTTAAAACAAATGCTTCAAGATATTAAAAGTCTTTTAGAATTTGAAAATATACCAAATGAAATAAAAGTTAGAACAAAGAATATTTATGGTATATATAAAAGATTAGAAGAAGGAAATAAGGTAACTGATATACATGATTTATTATCATTAAAGATAATGGTTGATAGAATTAAAAATTGTTATATTGCTTTAGGAATGATACATTCACAATACCATCCTATTAATAACAAATTCAAAGATTATATTTATAATCCAAAAACAAACATGTATAGATCATTACATACAACTGTTTTTGGACCAGATGAAAGACTTGTTCAAACTCAAATTAGAACATTTGATATGGATAAGGTTGCGTCATTTGGATTAACTGCTTACTGGGAAATAAGAAAAGGTGAAGCAAGAGGAGAGATGCAAAAAGAATTATCAGAGAAGTTCCAATTTTATAAATCATTAAAACAAATAGATACTATGTTTAGTGATAATGAAGAATTTGTAAATCAAGTAAAAGAAGAATTATTTAATGATAAGATTTATATATATACACCTAGAGGAGAAATAAAAGAGTTACCTAAAGGGGCAACAGTAATTGATTTTGCATATTCTATTCATACAGCAATTGGTAATTCAATGGTAGGAGCGATTGTTAATGATGAAGAAGTATCTATGAATTATCAGCTAAAAAATAAAGACAGAGTAAAAATATTAACAAATGAGTTATTAGGTGGTCCAAAAGAAGACTGGCTTAATTATGTTAAAACAACAAAAGCAAGACGAAAAATAAAAGAATATAAAAAAGAAAATAATTGACAACTATTAATAAAAGATTTATAATCTATTTATCTTGAAAACCTTTGAAGAGAAGAGTAAAAAGATGGATTTTGTAGAGAGTCTAGGTTAGGTGAAACTAGATAAAGTAAGTCTTTTGAATATGGCCTCTAAGGTGATTAATTGATATGTAAATTAATACAGGAACGCCTGTTACAGCGTAAACCAAATTGGTTATTAAGGTTAATATAGTAATATATTAATGAAAAAGAGTGGTAACACGAATAATTCGTCTCTTAGAAGTTTTCTTCTAAGAGTTTTTTATTTAAAAGGAGGAATAAAAATGAATGTAATAGTAGGAATAAGTTGGCCGTTTGCAAATGGTGATCTTCATATTGGACATGCTGCATCTTCTCTTCCAGGAGATGTAATCGCAAGATACCATAGACTAAAAGGGAATAATGTATTAATGGTATCAGGTACTGATTCACATGGTACTCCAATTGAAGTAAAAGCACTAAAAGAAAATAAAAATCCTAAAGATATAGTTTCTGAATGTCATAAAGCTTTTACTAAAGATTGGATAGATCTAGGTATGAGTTATGATCTATTTAATAGAACTGATGATGATTATCATAAAGAATTTGTACAAGAACAATTTAAAAAATATGATGAAAATGGTCTATTATATGAAAAAGAAGAAGAACAATTATACTGTGAAAACTGTAATATGTTTTTAGCGGACCGTTATATATTAGGTACTTGTCCAAAATGTGGCTCTGATATTAAAGGTGATGAATGTGAAAAATGTGGTAGTTTATTAACTATTGATGAAGTTAAAGATACTAGATGTGCAATATGTAATAATCCTACTACTAAAAAAGCAAATAAGAATCTTTATTTTAAATTATCTAAGTTTGAAGCTGATATTAGAAAAATGTGTGATGAACATAAAGATTTATGGAGAGATAACGCAGTTAAATTTACAGAAAGATATCTAAATGAAGGTATACCTGATAGATGTGTATCTAGAGTACAAAAATATGGTATAGATATACCTGTTAAAGGATATGAAGATAAGAAATTATATGGTTGGTTTGAAAATGTATGGGGTTATGTAA
>Ga0129307_1001165_pt1 | contig 30909 bp, 21 predicted proteins | sample P1105metagenome_FD_94437 | JGI IMG/M metagenome (GOLD analysis project Ga0129307, IMG submission 94437) | Capybara group fecal microbial communities from Wisconsin, USA - P1105 metagenome | ecosystem: Host-associated > Mammals > Digestive system > Large intestine > Fecal | place: USA: Wisconsin...
TAAACATATTATAATCCACTAAGAACGAAATAAAGCTGTATTTAGAGAAATAAGATTTATCGAAATACAGGTAAATAATTGAGCTGCCAGCCCACATAATTAATGCTGCAGTAACAAGCCTAAGTAGATATTTTACGCGGCTACGGGTGTGATAAAATCCATCTATCATTAAATATATGAATAATGGAAAAACAAATCGTGTAGTCAGAGGGGTCCACCATGGCAATTCCGGCCAATTTAAACTCTCATGTGTCTGATAACTCAAAAACGAAAAAAAATGATCCAGTATCATAAATACTACTGCTATTAATTTTAATTTGTATGCATCAAGTCCTTTTTTCACACATTACCTCCTTTGTTGTAACTTTATATGCTATACATATATCTAATTATTCACTCCTCTATTAAATACAACGATTCAAAATGAGAAATGTCTTCAAAAATTTTTATTAAGATAAAAAAATATATTATGGTTAGCAAAACTGTGAATTAATTAAGAATTATTATGGTTTTTGACACAGTAAAGTTTGTTCTGTGTTAGAATAAATGTACTCGGTTAATTTAAATGTGAAAGGAGAGTTTTATTATGGCAAAATATGTATGTCCAGTATGCGGTTATATTCATGAGGGGGATACACCACCTGCTGAGTGTCCAGTGTGTCATGTTAGCGGAGACAAGTTCAAGAAGGTTGAGGGCGAGCTTACACTTGCTGCTGAGCACGAGTTTGGTGTTTATGCAAAGACTGTAAAGAACAACCCTGACATTTCCGAAGAGGATAAGAAGTATATCTTTGAGCAGCTCAAGGCTAACTTTGACGGAGAGTGCTCTGAGGTTGGTATGTACCTTTGCATGGCTCGTATTGCTCATCGTGAGGGCTACCCAGAGATTGGTCTCTACTGGGAGAAGGCAGCCTATGAAGAGGCGGAGCACGCTGCTAAGTTTGCAGAGCTTTTAGGTTCTGACTTAGAGAAGAACATGACCGATTCTACTAAGAAGAATCTTGCATGGCGCGTAGATTGCGAATTCGGTGCTACAGCTGGTAAGTTTGACCTTGCTAAGTGTGCAAAGATGAACAATCTTGATGCTATCCACGATACAGTTCATGAAATGGCTCGTGACGAGGCAAGACATGGAAAGGCCCTTAAGGGATTATTAGACCGCTATTTTAAATAAATAATATGTGTAAGTATGCCACCAGGGCTTAGGCTCTGGTGGCTTTTTTCTATGGTTATTATTTCACGGTTTCTTCGTATTTAGGTGGTATTATACAGTTAATGTGTATAAATATACTTTCTAAACGATGGAGAGGATAAAGCCCATGAAGCAGAGAAAAGGTAAATTAATCGGCCAAGTTGTCGGATTTTCTTGTGTGGCAGCTGCCGTGGGATGTATTGTTCTTACCGTTATAGGCATCCTAAGAGTAAAGGGTACCTACTTGGATATGGTCCATGAGGAATTAAATACTGCAGGTACCATAGCTGATAGCGAATTTACAATGATGTGGGATGGAGATTGGGAATATAATGATTCCACATTGACTAAGGGTGGGGAGCCAGTTTATGAAGAATACTTAGAGACTATGCTAGAACTTAAGGAGCAAACCGGCTTAGAGTATACGCTGTATTATGGTGATACTACGGTTATTTCTACTATAAAGAATGCTTCGGGAGATTTTCATTTAAATCAAAAAGCTCCTGATGTGGCGACAGCTGAAGTTTTAAAGGCGGGGAATTCCTACTATAGCCCAGGGCTTCAGATTGAGGGCACCAATTATTATGTTTATTTCGCACCACTTACAAATGACGATGGCTCGGTTGTGGGCATGATGTTTGTGGGCCGTGACGCTTCGGCCATTACTTCCACCATTAACAAGATGTCCATCACACTCATCTTGATAAGTGTTTTGATAATAGTAGGTCTGTTTTTGATTGGTTTGTGGGCTATTAAAAAGAGTAGCAAGGCAATGAACGATATTGCCGAGTCCATCAAAGAGGTCGCAGCAGGAAATTTGCAGGCTCATATTCCAGAGCATTTGTTAAAGCGAAATGATGAGCTTGGAACTATAACAGAAAGTACGTTAAATCTTAGGGACAAGCTTTTAGATATTATTGGAACAAGTGTGAAGCTTTCGGGAGAGGTTACATCTTCAGGTGATGCCTTGGCTGACACGGCAGAGCAGGCATCTGATACATCTGAGATGGTTACTTCTGCAATTAATGGTATTTCTGAAGGGGCCACCAGTCAGGCGGAAAGTGTACAGGATTCAGCTAGCAATGTAAGTGAGATAGGTGTAGATATTGAAACTATTTCAGATAACGTTGGTGTGTTAAATACCAATACCGACGATATGAAAGAAGCTTGCCTAAATTCTATGAAAGCATTGGATATTCTTGTTAATCAAAATTCTGCGGTTGTGGAATCCATGCAAAAGATTGACGAGCAGATTAGAAATACTAACACCTCGGTTAAAAACATAAGCGAATCTTCAAAGCTTATTACAGATATTGCATCAGAGACTAACTTGCTTGCCTTAAATGCTTCAATTGAGGCAGCTAGAGCTGGTGAGGCAGGAAAGGGATTTGCTGTTGTTGCTGATGAAATTGCTAAGCTTGCAACAGAATCAGCTCGCTCTGCAGAAAAGATAAATGGAATCATTGAGGAGCTTACTATTGAGTCAGATAAATCCATTGCAATTATTGAGCAGATGAACGAAGAGCTTACCGCTCAATCAGGCCATTTGGACGTGACTAAGCAAAACATGGAGGTAATGAAGTCGGGCGTAGACACAGTTTCTGTCAACGCTAAGGAGATTTCATCTAGAGTACAGAATCTTGATTCGGCAAAGGCTAATTTGGTTGATATTATTGATAATCTGTCTGCTATTTCTGAAGAGAATGCTTCTACCACAGCAGAGACAAGGGATTCTATGGACAATTTGAATTCTACATTTGAGGTTATTACTAACGCATCAGATTCACTTAAGAAGCTTGCAGGACAGTTGTACGAAAAGATTAGCTATTTCAATATTAAGTAGGAGCGGGGGTTCTTATGAAGGATTATCAGTACATTTCTACCTCAGTTGGCAATATTCCAACAGGATTACCAGGGGGATTCTTTATTTATGAGGCTGGCGGCGACGAGAAGATTTTATTTGCCGAAACCAATGTAATCCAATTGTTTGGATGCCGTTCTTTCGAGGAGTTTTTAGATTATGTAGGGGGCAGCTTTAAGGGGATGGTACATCCTGAGGATTTTCAAAAGATAGAAAATCAGATTCAGGCACAAACCATTTTTGGAGAAAAGCGTCATGACTATGTTCGCTACAGAATCATATCTAAACAAGGGGAAGTGAGATACATAGAGGATTTTGGTCACTTGCTGCACGGATTAAACGGCAAGAGCTTTTACTATGTATTTATCGTTGATATTGAACAGAATGAATATTTAAATGAAACTAGAAATTCCTATGCCGAGGCGGAGATTCTGGCATCAAATAATGAGACGGATTCTCTTACAGGCCTGTTTAACATGTCTTTCTTTTATCATAAGGTACAAGCTTTAATTTCAGAGCCAGAAGTCCTTAGACAGCAGGTGGCATTCGTTCATTTTGATATTCCTAATTTCAAACTTTTCAATGAACGTCATGGATTTAAGCTTGGCGATGAGCTGTTGTGCGATGTGGCGCGTATTATTCGTGATGTCTTTTATGGTGCCACTGTGGCAAGATTTTCTGATGACCATTTTGTAGTTTTTACTACTGGTGCTAAAGAAGACATTATTGCCAATGTCGAGGAGGTTTACAAGAGAATTCTCCTGGCTGATGATGTTAATAAAAAGGTTAGAATTAAAGCCGGAATATATTTTCTTGATGATGCTAGAGCGGAGGTTGGTTTGGCCTGTGACCATGCAAGATTGGCTTGCAATAGCATTAAGAATAGACATGACATAAACTATTGCATCTACGATGAGATGTTGCGCGATAAGCTTCGTAGGCAGCAGTATGTTGTTGATCATATTGATGACGCTCTTGCGGAAGATTACATCAAGGTTTACTACCAGCCAATTATCAGGGTTGCAACAGGAGAAATCTGCGGATTTGAAGCATTGGTTCGCTGGGTTGACCCAAATGTAGGCATGCTTTCACCGGGTGACTTTATAGAAACGCTAGAGCATTTTCATCTAATCCATCTAGTGGATGAGTTTATGGTAAAAAAGGTGTGTCAGGACTACAGTACCATTATGGAGATGGGGCTAGATATAGTTCCGGCATCCATCAATATTTCCCGTCTTGATTTTGAAATTTGCGATGTGTTCAAGCTACTTGAAGATTTTACAGAGATATACAATGTACCTCGAAAAATGATTGAGGTGGAAATCACCGAGAGCGCTTTTAATGATAACACAGGTTTAATTAGAAATTCCGTGGAACAAATCAGGGAAGCAGGCTATGAGATATGGATAGACGATTTTGGTAGCGGCTATTCTTCTTTAAATACAATTTCAGATTATGATTTTGATGTATTGAAGCTGGATTTGGTATTCTTGCGTAGCATGGACAAAAACAATAAGACCAAAACTCTCATGGAATACATTATTAATGCTTCAAAGCAGATGGGAGTAACGCCACTTTGCGAAGGCGTTGAGACCAAGGAACACTATGAGTTCTTGAAGTCAGTTGGCTGCGACAAGTGTCAGGGATATTATTTCGGCAAGCCAATGCCTATGGAAGATTTGATAAACCATATAATTGAAAATGGAATGGTTTTAGAAGCAATGGAATAAAACAACAATTTATTAAACGTAAAAAAAACGACGCCGGCGGGGCGTCGTTTTTAAAAAGGGAGAATAATGTTATGAAAAAAATGGTTCATCGCTTCTGTCTTGCGATGTAATTATAATACAATCAATTTCTGAAGGAACAATGGAAAAAATGTGAAGAAAAAATCAAAATAAAAAGTTTATCTGTGAATTGCTTACCACATGAGAAAAACGAGGGCTAAGGAAAAAGAAGAGCCCAGATTGTGGTTAAAAATGGCAGAAGAAAAGAGTCTACAACGGGTAGACCCTTTTATCCGTAACCCAAATACATTTAATAACTCAAATACGCATGTCAATCATGGTTCCAGAAGTAGGATAAACCAGACTTTCCAAAGAAGGTGAATTCATATCCATCGCTTTTGTGAAAAGTTCGGCTTGTCCCTCCATAAGATCTAAAGTTTTACCAATCATTGTAGTTCCAACTGCATTCATCAATTGGTTCTGACTTAAGCTCATAGAGATTTCTGAAACATCCATGGCACGCCTCCCCTAAAAAAGACTACGCTTTTTTCTTACGGAATAATTTTATCATTTTAAGTAACTTTAAATGGTGTAAAACTGTGATTATTATGTGAAGAAAATGTGAAAAACAAAGACGCCTGAGTATTATCTGAAAAAATTGTTAAAAATGCCTTAAGAAGCGTATTTTACGTGGAATTTATGGGAAAAAATATTTATAATATAGTTTAATCTACTATTTAAAAAATTGGGGAAGAGATGGCTATACGAAACATTAATTGGAATGACCCCTTGATGAAGGCGATTAAAGCCTTTAATTCTATAGGCGGACATTCCCTTACAAAAGAAGATTTAAAAAAACAGCGAGCGGCCATGGAAAGAGCCGGCAGGCTGGCAGCCCCAGCGGCGGATGTGACAATAGAAGAGTTTAAGGCAGGCAAGATTCCATGTGAATGGATTAAGCCTAATTTGGCTCACAATCCACAGTATGTGATTTTATATGCCCACGGCGGAGGCTATACCTGTGGAGGGCTTAAGTACGCCCGCATTCTTGCTGCCAAGCTTGCACTGGCAACAGGATTTTCAGTTGTGTCGTTTCAGTACAGGCTTGCACCAGAGTATAAGTACCCTTCACAGATTGAGGATGGGCTCAGGGTTTGGGATTACCTTTTAAACAAAGGCTTTGGTGCTTCAAATATTCTTGTTGCAGGAGATTCTGCAGGAGGCAACCTTGTGCTGTGTCTAACCCAGAGGCTTATTGCAGCAGACAGAAAGCCACCCAGGGCAATCATTTTATTTAGCCCATGGACAGACATGGCTGCAGAGGCACCTTCTTACAAGGAATATAAGGAAAAGGACCCTATTTTAACCTACAGCTATGTGCTGGGGGTGAGAGAGGCATACATTGGTAGCAATGTGGATGTGACAGACCCATGCTACAGCCCGTTAAATGGGGAGTTTACGAATTTTCCTCCTACCTATATAATGGTTGGGAAAAACGAAATCTTGCTAGATGATAGTACTCGCCTTCAAAAGAAAATCAACAAGGCTGGAGGCAAGGCTACTATAGATATAGAAAAGTCTGGCTGGCACGTATATCAGCAGATGCCTATTCCCCTTGCTGGTAGGGCGATGAAGCGTCTTTCAGACTACATTTCAAACGAGATTTACAAATAAAAATAGGATTATAGAGAATGAGCAGAGAAAATTGGTACAAAGTAGATAATGTTGCAAAGGTCTTTCTTGCTACAGCAGCAAAGCGAGACACCAGAACTCTCAGAGTTAGTTGCACCCTTTGGGAGGATGTAGATCAAAATCTTTTACAGGAAGCGGTGCTTTCTGCAATCCAGATTAGACCACAGTTTCAGGTGAGAATTCGACGTGGTATTTTCTGGCACTACATGGAGGATACAGATTTACAGCCGGTGGTTGAGGAGGAACACGGAAGAGTTTGTCCACCACTTTATTCACCAGGTCATGCAATGCTTCATTACAAGGTTACTTACTATGGCAAGAGAATCAATCTAGATTTGTTCCACGCCATTTCAGATGGAACCGGGGCCATGGAGTTTTTAAATATCATAGTTTTAGAGTATCTTAAGCTTAAGCATCCTGACCAGTTTGAGCATACAACTATTCACTCAGGTGCATCAGAGGACGAGCTTAATCAGGACAGCTACAAGCAGTTTTTTGGCAGCATGTATTTAAAGGGCTCTTCCTTAAAGAAGGCTTACCACCCAAGTGGACTTAAGCTGCCATACGACCAATTGCAGTTTTTTGAATTGCATATTCCATCGGGGGATATATTACCTAAAGCAAAAGAGCTTGGAGTTGGGTTGACTAGCTATATAGGCGCCAAGCTTATGATGGCAATCAAGGCCGACATGCCACCTAGAAAGATGAAGACACCTATCAATGTTTCTATGCCAGTTAACCTTAGAAATTATTATCCAAGTAGCACATCAAGAAACTTTTTTAACAATGTGAATGTTTCTCATGTGTTTTTTGAGGATATTTCATTTGCTGATTTGGCAAAGGAATTCGATGACAAGTTAAAGGCTAATCTTTCAGAGGAAAACATCAAAAAGCAGATGGATAACTTTGAGACTATGGAATATTTTGTTCCAGTTAGAGCGGTACCTCTTTTCATCAAGCAGATGGTTGTTAGATATGGCTCTAGGGTCACAGACGAAAAGGTATCAGTGGTGCTTTCAAATCTCGGTGTTCAAAGACCACCAGAGGAGTTGGTTCCAATGATTCAAAATTATGGGGGGTTCTGCAGCTCGTCAAATTTATTCGTGGTTATGTCAAGCTACAATGGAGACTTGACCCTTGGTGTCACATCTCCTTATTCAAGTACCGGTGTAATCAAAAGCTTTGTTAGGGGACTTAGCGAAGACGGCATGAAAGTTAGAGCTTATGCAACGGAGGTGATTCGATAATGAAGAACTGTCCATATTGTAAAATAGAGGTTGGAGGAGACTTAAAGAAGTGCCCATTCTGTCAGAGTAAGCTAGTAGGCGAGGCAGAGGAGAGATACTTTCCAACTCAGACCATACTTAAGATTCAGTCTTTTTTCTACAAGCTACAACTATTCTTGGTTTGGGTGGCTATAATTGCCCTTGTAGGCCTAGATTTCTTTTTCGGAGTTAAGCTATATCCAAGCTGCAACTTCCACTGGAGTCTACTTTTTGTAATGTGGTTGTTGGCTTTTGAAATGAGCATCATTCGACTATTCAAAAAGGGAATGAATGCCGCCAGGGTTTTATCTATTTCGGCGGTGTCAATTATGATAATGCTTGGCATCACAGCTTACTATATTGGTTTCTTTAAGATATTTGTTTATTGGGTGCTGCCAAATGCGGTTATGGCAACCATGATAGCCAATTTTATATTTGCTATGATTGATAAAAGCGGAAATGCAATGGGATACCTGTTGACAAATTTGTTGATGGGCGTGTTGCCATACATAGCTTTTTATCTCATGCAAAAGAACAGTCCATTGGAGTGGATTATATGTCTATTAGTTAGTATTGCATTGCTGATTGGAGCCATCATCTTTAGAGGTAGAGAGGTAGTAAACGAAATTCAACGGCGATTGAGTGTATAAAGTAGTAGTGTCTATAGCTGTATTGGCGGGGGGAAAAACATGATTGCTAGAGACGAATCTATGGAGAAGGCTAAATATTTGTTAGAAAACTTCGACAGGGCTCTTTCAGAAGAGTGGATTGAGGTTTACTATCAACCAATAATCCGAGCCGCAAACGGTAGAGTTTGCGACGAGGCTGCTTTGGTGCGCTGGGATGATCCGATTATTGGAATCCTAAATCCCGGGGATTTTATTGCCATTTTAGAGGCAGTAAACGTTGTCCACCGGCTAGATTTATACGTGCTAGAGCATGTGTTGGAAAAGATGAAAAAACAGGAGGCCCAAGGGTTATACGTGGTGCCAACTTCTGTCAATCTTTCTCAGATTGATTTTTATTCATGCAACATAGTCGAAGAAGTTACGAGACGAGTGGATGAAGCGGGGATTTCTAGAGATAAAATCGCTTTGCAGATTACATAGACTGCAACAGCTCGTAATAATGAAAACGTATTGTCGGACTTAATAAAGTTTAAAGGGCTTGGTTTTCAGGTCTGGATGGATGATTATGGCTGCGGAGATTCTTCTCCATTGCTGTTTCAAAAAATACGTTTTGATCTTCTCAAAATTAATATTTCCATGGTTAATCAAGTTAAATACAACAATACATCCAAGGTAATTATCACTGAGATAATTAGAACAGCTATGGCTCTTGGAATGGAAACGGCAGCCGAGGGCGTTGAAAGCCTTGGGCAGGTGGAGTTTTTAAAAGAGATAGGCTGCACCAAGCTTCAGGGATACTATTACTGTAAGCCAATCCCTATGGAGGTTGTTTTTGACAGGTATCGCAATGGCACTCAAATAGGATTTGAGAATCCTGAGGAGGCTAATTACTACACAGCAGTGGGCTCAGTCAGTCTTTATGACTTGTCATTTATGATGAATGATTATGACGAAGACAATGTATTGGAAAATTACTTTGAAACCTGGCCTATGGCAATTGTGGAGGTTTCTGAGGAGGGCCTTGCATTTTTAAGGGGTAACAAAAACTTTAAAAAATTTGTCGAGGTTAATTTCCCTATGGCAAGAAAGCTTGAGGAGATTAGTCCGGAGAATATAAATAAATCCATAGATACGTATGTTATAAATGCAATTAAACAGTGCGGGACTACAGGTAAGAGGGCTATTATTGATGACAGAATCAAAAATGGAAAAACTCTGCAGCTTTTGTTACAAAGGATTGCTGTAAATGAGATTAAAAATGTTTCAGCGGTGGCTATTGCCATTTTGTCTATCACCGAAAATTCCCAGTCAACAGCAGACAATTTGACTTACAACTATATCGCAAGAGCTTTGTGCGAGGATTATATAAATCTGTATTTTGTAGATTTGGATACAGGCAAATTTGTGGAGTATGCACCTGATGGAAAGAATCGCGATGTGTCAGTAGAGCGCCACGGCGGACATTTCTTCGAGCGGGTAAAGAGGTATGTCGAAGCAAATGTTCATAAGGAAGATCAGGATTTGTTCTATGGTGTGATTTCCAGGGAGGCTTTGGAAAGTAACCTTAAGGCTCATGGAACATTTTCATTAACCTATAGACAGTACATTGATATGGTACCAACCTATGTCAATATGAAAGCAGTTAAAATCCGTTCTGAGGGAAATAGAGTAATTATCGGTATCAGCAATGTGGATGCTCAGGTTCGCAGGCAGGAGGCTCTGGAGCGAATCAAGGAGGAGCGTATTACCTTCTCCAGAATCTCTGCATTGTCCGGAGATTTCATCAGTATTTATACGGTGAATCCAAAAACTGACAAATACGAGATATACAAGACTACTGAAAAATTCCAGTCGTTAAATCTGGAGGGAAAAGGTGAGGACTTCTTTGCAGAGACATTGAGAGATTGCGAAACCTTTATCTATCACGAGGACCTGGAGAATTTCCGCAAATCCTTTAGCAGGGAACAGGTAATGGCCAAGATAAATGAAACAGGCCTTTATGTAAATAACTTCAGGCTCAGCTTTGGCGAGGAAGTTTCATATGTGACTTTAAAGATTGCCATGGTGGAGGAAATGGATGGCCCTCAATTGATAGTGGGTATTATTGACGTGGATGAGCAGGTGAGAAAGGAGCTTGAGTACTCTGTCACTTTGGCATTGGCGGAGGACAAGGCCTACAAGGACGAGCTGACCTCAGTTAGAAATAAGCACGCCTATGTGGATTTAGAGGATTCCTTAAACCAAAAAATCAAGGAAGGTGGCGATGTGGAGTTTGCCATAGTAGTCTTTGATTTAAATGGATTAAAGCTTGTGAACGATACCTACGGACACAAGGCTGGCGATGATTTTATAAAAAAGGGATGTGGCATAATCTGTGATGTCTTTTCTCACAGTCCTGTATACCGAGTTGGTGGTGATGAATTTGTGGCAGTGGCACAAGGCAGCGACTATACAAATATGGATTCGCTTTTAAATGACATTGCAAAAATAAATAAGGCTAACCATAAAAAGGGTGAAGTAACCATAGCATACGGCCAAGCCAAGTTTTCTGATGGAGATGGATTTGTGTCAGATGTTTTTGAGAGAGCAGATGCAAATATGTACGCCTGCAAGCAGGAAATGAAGAAGGCCGGTTACGGAAGGATTAAGGATTGACAAAGATTTAACAATGGACTATCATAGAGTACATGAGAAAAATGGGCGAACCCCAAGAGGAGGATTACTATGAGCGAATTCAATAATTTAAAGCTTGAAGTTGCTGACGAGATTGCAGTACTTACAATTTCACGTCCAGCAGCTCTTAACGCACTTAACAGCGAGACACTTGACGAGTTAAACGTTGCATTAACAGAGATCGAAGCAAGAGACGATGTAAAGGTTCTTATCCTTACAGGCGGTCCTGACAAGAAGGACAACGCATTCAAGTCATTTGTTGCTGGTGCAGATATTTCTGAGATGGTTAACTTTACAGCTGCACAGGCACGTGCTTTCGGTATGAGAGCTTCAGTTCCTTTCTTCAAGCTCATGAACATGAGACAGGTTACTATTTGTGCAGTTAACGGATTCGCTCTTGGTGGCGGATGCGAAATCTCAATGGCTTGCGATATCCGTATCGCTTCAGAGAACGCTACATTTGGTCAGCCAGAGTGTGGCCTTGGTATCATCCCAGGTTTCGGTGGTACACAGAGACTTGCTCGTCTTGTTGGTATGGGACGTGCTAAGGAGCTTATCTTTACATGCGATTCTATCGATGCAAACGAGGCTTACAGAATCGGTCTTGTAAACAAGGTTGTTCCAGCTGAGGAGCTTATGAGCACAGCAAAGGCTATGGCAGCTAAGATTGCTTCTAAGGGAAGCTACGCAGTATCTATCGCAAAGGCTGCAATCAACAATGGTTACGACATGGACATCAAGAATGCAGTTGAGATGGAAGCAAACCTCTTTGGAATCACATGCTCTACTCACGACAAGGCAGAGGGTATGGGAGCGTTCCTTGAGAGACGTGCTGCAAACCTTACAGATTTCTGAGTTTGTGCTAGGATTTGAAAGATCTGCAAATTTAATATAATAATTTTTGATGAAATTAGTGACGCCCAGGCATTGCCTGGGCGTTTGATTATTGTTTCGTTGTTGCATATCTTTTGTACTCATTGTAAAGCTTGCAAGCTTTTTTGTAGTTTTTTAGTGCCCGAGTATAACATTCATCGGATTCGTTATATTTAGCTACTGCTTTATCGGCTTTCTCTTTAATTTTCTTTAATATGTCATTAGTTGTTTCTGATAATTTTTTTATATATGTCGCTTGGTCCGTGTACTCGTCTAGCTATTCTGAGGAAAATAGGAATCCATCTTTGCAGGATATGTGGGTATGACATTTATCTAAAAATAGAAAGTGATACTCGGAATTTCAATATTAGCCGCGTTGATAAATGGTTGAGTATTATATATTCCCCAGACAGAGAGGCCTGTCTTATATCAGGGCTTAGAGGAGTTAGAAATACTGTTCTCAATGAAACAACGAGTATGACTTTCATATATAGCTAAAAGTCATACTCGCTTTTTGCTACTGTGTTAGGTTGGTACTCATGGCAGGATTCGTATTTGGATATGATTTCATCTTGTTATGTTATCATTTGCTGTTTTGTGACAGGGCATCTATTTCTTGCTTTCTAAAGTTAATGTTGTTATTTATATTTTGGTATTTATCATGTAAATCTGTTAGAACGTTGTCTATACCCACGTCGGTGGGTTCTATACTCATACATGCTTTTTAGATTGGGCCGTTGTGACGTTTATGTGAATCCAGAGTAGGGAGGCGAGTTGAACGCACCGGATCTGAAGATATAGGGCGATTTGGGTTAAATGTTGGTGGTGGCGGAGTGATTTGTGACTCAAATCCGTTGCCCCGTGTTAGTGGATTATACCTTGGGGGGTGGTAGTTGGGTAATGGATTGCCACTATGCGCTAAAGTATATGCGGGTGGGGTGTATTGGTGTGCTAGAGACGTATGCAATTCATTATATCGTTGTATAGCAAAGGACTGATCTAATATATTGGCACCAGATTCATGATCCCATAAAACTAGAAACTTTTCATCACTACATACTGAGTCTAGTTGATTGACATACTTTTCTAAGACCGGTATTTGACGGGTTCTGTCGCTATAATTTTCTCGTGTTTTTTTTAATGCTTCATCTAAATGTGTATTAAGAGATTCTGGAGTTATTGTTGGATGATTTAAAGTGAAATTTTCATCATTCTGAATCGCTTCCAGTAGTTTATATTTAACTGTACTAATAAAATCAATTTTCTCCATGTCAAAAGCATTCATATCTTTCAATATTTCAACCGTAGCCTTCAAATTTTCAAGCCTTGGAATATAATGCTCTTTAAATGGTTTATCAGTCGCAAAACGGCCTGGTATTGATTTTAATTTACCCTCTAAATCTACTTTCTTTGTTAAGTATGGATTGGATTTATCGACTTTTAGAATTAATTCGACGGGATTTGATATTAGATTATTATAATATTCTTGATTTTGAAGCTCTGTTTGATTGTTGACGTTGTTTTTGTTGCTTGGCATGTTGTATCCTCCTTTCGTCAAATAAAACAGATTATTAAGTTCTGTATTTATAATTCAAAAAAAATCTACTTTTTTTTCCAAATAATGATATAAAAATCATTTTTTAAAAATTTTTTCAAAAATGGAAAAAGGAGGAGTCATTTTTTTGAATTATAAATGTAAATGGACAGAATAGGAGGTACTTAATGAAGAAAAGAACTTTATCATTGTTACTTATGGTTTCTTGCATCACTATGACGGTTACATCTTGTGGTAAGGCGGGGACTAATTCCAAAGAAAGCGGAAAGCAGACAGTGGAGGATAGTCAGCAAGCGACAACAGGCAAGGAGCAATCGACTAATACTGTAGAAGCAGAGCCTGCCGAGGGAGCCGATGACAGTGAATTTTACTGTATGCAGCTGAAGCCGGATGAAGAAAAAACAGTTGACTTGGGAGGCGACGGTAACATGGATACGTTGCGTGTATTCATGCATGAATACGAAGAGGTTGATCCTGAGTTACAGCTACTAGTGAATGATAAAACCATTCGCGTGACAGAGGAATGGGGTGAGAATGATGGTGATGTTATTTTCGTACATAAGTCTGATGGTGATTATATAATTGTTGATACGGTTGGAGACTCTTGGTGGGGCAATGTTAGATTATATGCTTGGAACCCAGAAGCAGGTGCGTTTGCGAAAATTGATGAATTGGAAGATAGGTCTCTTTCAGGTGAATGGAAGGATGGTACTTTTGAGCCTCAAATGGATGCAAATACAGTTTGCTTAAATGGTTGTCTAGATGCATTTGGAACCTATGGAATTGAAAAAAATTATAGTTATGGTAAAGAGGGCTTTAAATCTGCCGAGGAACTCTATAAGATTTATGGAGTGGGAAATGAAGAAAGAACTTTCAATCCTCTTGTTTTAAAGCAGTCCTTAACATTCTATGATGATAATGGCAATGCAACTAAGACTCTTGAAGCAGGACAGAAGGTTCGTCCTTATGAGGCAAATGACCCAACAGATTCTAGAGAGGGATTTAAAACAGAAGGCAACTATATGAGCTTTACTACTGAAGATGGAGAATTCTTAGGCCACATTAATTACGACCTTAGAAAAGGCGGCAGTGGATATTGCTATCATAATAGAGAAATATACACTCCTTATGTTAATGGTGTAGATGAGAGTGAATTGTTTGAGGGAATAACATATTGTGGCTAGAATAGATTTCAAATAATAATATTTCAATGAAAAACGAGTATGACTTTTGTATATATTTAAAGTCATACTCGTTGTTTATTTATGGATTAGGGAACTCTGGCTATTGCTCCTAGTAGGCGAAGGATTTCTTTGTGCTCTTTCAGGATTAGTATGTATAGCACGTATTGGGCCACTATTATTTTCACGTGTGGCTGGACTTTGTTCGTATGTTTGTGGCTGGTTATTAGGGATTACCTCCTGAGCCTGTCTATTTTCTTGTACGGGCCTTGGATTATTTGTTTGTTGAACATTGATTTCTCCTGCGGTTTTTGGAGGCAAATTAATAGGTCCGTCATTATCTGTTGGTTGTCCAGTTGCCTGATAATAAGATGGGGGAATATATTGGTGAAAGAGAGAAGCTTCCAGCTCTTGATATTGTCTTACAATATCGTGATTAAGACCACTGAGGCCTGATTCATATAGCCCTAATTCTGGATGAGAGTGACATTTTTCTCTTACTTGTTTAATGTAATTATCTAGATAATTTATTTCTCGTGTTCTTTCATCTATAGCGCAAACCTTTGAAGCAGCCACTGTATTTAAATGGTCTTGTAATGTGACTCTATCCATGTTTGGAGGAGTTATATTTGTGTTTAATAACCTGTTATTCACCTTTTCAATCAATATAATTTTTCTTTGATCGAACTTATTAAGCTGTTTATTTAGCTCAATCTTTGATTCCATATAATTTATTCTTGGCATGTAATGGTCTTTTAGTGGATACGCTGTTTCGTTAGGCTCCTTGATTTTGGCCTTCACATTATTTAAATTATCAAGTTTTTCATCTAGGTGAGGAAGAGAACGATTAATTTTATTAAGTAGTTTTGCGGGGTTTCTAATTAGATTATCGAGATCCCTATTTGTGTATAATTCTGGCATTGCATCTTTGACGTTATCTAGCATTCCCATGTTTGTAGTCTCCTTTCGTCAAATAAAAAAATTATGAAGTTCCGTATATCTTATCAAATAAGCTTCGGCATTTCAAGAATGAGGATAAATACACGATTGGTCAATGTATATGGAAAAAGATAAAAACGATTAGGGCATTCATAACTTTAAAAGATAATAAACAATCCAGCTATCCCTTCCACTTGTAAAATTCCCTTGAAACGAGTATGATTATTAAGATTAGGAACACTATAGCTGTCAGGAGAGAGTATGAACGAGGATTATATTTACGAAGAGGAAATTTATGAGGGTAAACAGAGCATAGGTTTAGCTGTAGCATCCTTTGTTTTAGGCGTTTTTTCACTTCTGATTTTTTCTTTAGGAATTAATCTTGAGATAGGAGTTGTTTCCATTATTTTAGGAGCAATTTTTATCGCAAAGAATAAGGGCTGTAGAGGTAAGGGCTTGGCATGGCTTGGAATAGGTCTTTCCATTCTTAGCATTGGGCTTTTTATTTGGACTGTACTTATGTTATCTGCTAATAAGAATGCCACCCGTGTCATAGAGGACTTTACCAATGACAATCAACTAATCTTTGAGAATCAGCAGGAAGAATTGTTCCCTGGTTTTGAGGATAACTCCAATTACGAGTTATAATTTTGGATAGAAGCTGCAATGGGAGACCAAGGCACTTTTATATACATATTAAAATAAGAGAAGGGTTGTGTGACGAGAAAGCACGACCTCATAGAAAGGAATTACTTTTATATGTACAACAAGGTAGATGCAAGCTTAAATTTTGTTGAGCGCGAGAAGCAGGTGCTCAAATTCTGGCAGGAAAATGATATCTTCCAGAAGTCAATGGATTCAAGAAAAGAGGGAGAGACATACACATTCTACGATGGTCCTCCTACTGCAAACGGCAAGCCTCATATCGGTCACGTTGAGACTCGTGCCATCAAGGACATGATTCCTAGATACCAGACAATGAAGGGCAAATTTGTGCCACGTAAAGCTGGTTGGGATACACATGGTCTTCCAGTAGAGCTTGAGGTAGAGAAGTTACTTGGCCTCAATGGTAAAGAGCAAATCGAAAATTACGGTATGGAGCCTTTCATTAAGAAATGTAAGGAATCTGTATGGAAATATAAGGGAATGTGGGAGGATTTCTCAGGAACAGTTGGTTTCTGGGCAGACATGGACAACCCTTACATTACCTACGATGATAATTTCATCGAGTCTGAGTGGTGGGCACTTAAGACAATCTGGGACAAGAAGCTTCTTTACAAGGGATTCAAGATTGTACCTTATTGCCCTCGTTGTGGTACTCCGCTTTCAGCACAGGAAGTAGCTCAGGGCTACAAGACAGTTAAAGAGCGTTCAGCAATCGCTCGTTTCAAAATCACAGGTGAGGATGCATACTTCCTTGCTTGGACAACTACACCATGGACACTTCCATCTAACCTTGCACTTTGCGTAAATCCAAATGAGACTTACGTGCGTGTAAAGGCAGCTGATGGATATACATACATCCTTGCAGAGGCACTTGCTGACAAGGTTCTTGGCAAGCTTGCTGAGGAGGAAGGTGCAAAGGCTTACGAGGTACTTGAGACATACAAGGGTACAGACCTTGAGTACAAGGAGTACGAGCCACTTTTCGAGTGCGCTGGCGTTGCAGCAGCAAAGCAGCACAAGAAGGCTCACTTTGTAGTATGCGATGATTACGTAACTATGTCAGATGGTACTGGTATCGTACATATCGCTCCTGCATTTGGTGAGGACGATGCTAAGGTTGGTCGAAAGTATGACCTTCCATTCGTTCAGTTTGTAGATGGCAAGGGTGAGCTTACAGAGGAGACACCATACGCTGGCCAGTTTGTTAAGGATGCAGATCCAAACGTTCTTAAGGATTTGGATGCAAGAGGACAGCTCTTTGAGGTTCCTAAGTTTGAGCATGAGTATCCACATTGCTGGAGATGTGATACTCCACTAATCTACTATGCTAGAGAATCATGGTTCATCAAGATGACTGAGGTTAAGGATGACTTGATTGCAAATAATAACACTGTAAATTGGATTCCAGATTCAATCGGTAAGGGACGTTTCGGCGACTGGCTTGAGAACGTTCAGGACTGGGGTATCTCACGTAACCGTTACTGGGGTACACCACTTAATATCTGGGAATGTCCAGACTGTGGCAAGCAGATTTCAATCGGCAGCCGCAAGGAATTAGCAGAGCTTTCAGGACGTGCAGATGCAGAGTCTATTGAGCTTCACCGTCCATATATCGACGAGGTTACATGTACTTGTCCAGATTGTGGCGGCACAATGAAGCGTGTACCAGAGGTTATTGACTGCTGGTTTGATTCTGGTGCTATGCCATTTGCTCAGCATCACTATCCATTTGAAAATAAGGAGATTTTTGAGCAGCAGTTTCCTGCTAAGTTTATTTCAGAGGCTGTTGACCAGACTCGTGGTTGGTTCTACTCACTTATGGCAGAGTCAACACTTCTATTCAACAAGGCTCCTTATGAGAACGTAATCGTACTTGGTCACGTTCAGGATGAGAATGGTCAAAAGATGTCTAAGTCTAAGGGCAATGCCGTTGACCCATTTGATGCACTTGAAAAAATGGGAGCTGATGCAATTAGATGGTATTTCTATACATCTTCAGCACCATGGATTCCAAAGAGATTTGGTGAGAATGCAGTTATGGAAGGCCAGAGAAAGTTCCTTGGAACACTTTGGAATACATACGCTTTCTATATCTTATATGCAAACATTGATGAGTTTGACCCAACAAAGTATGAGCTTGATTTTGATAAGCTTGCAGTTATGGATAAGTGGATTCTTTCTCGTCTCAATTCTAGCATCAAGGCTGTTGATGAGAACCTTGGCGCATACAAGATTCCAGAGGCAGCAAGAGCACTTGATGAATTTGTTGATGATTTATCTAACTGGTATGTACGCCGTTGCCGTGATAGATTTTGGGCAAAGGGCATGGAGCAGGATAAGGTAAATGCTTACATGACTCTTTATACTTGCTTAAAGGATATTTCACTTGCAGCAGCACCAATGATTCCATTTATGACAGAGGAAATCTATCAGAACATGGTTCGCTCAGTTGACAAGACAGCTCCTGAGTCAATCCACCTTTGCGACTTCCCTGCATACAATGAGAAGTTTATTGACAAAAAGCTTGAGGAAGACATGGATGAGCTTCTCAAGATTGTTGTTCACGGACGTGCATGTAGAAATACAGCAGCTATCAAGAACCGTCAGCCAATCGGTCAGATGTACATCAAGGCTGAGCATGAGCTTGATGAAATGTATGTAAGCATCATCGAGGATGAGCTTAATGTTAAGAAGGCTACATTTACAGACGATGTTTCTTCATTTACTTCATATAGCTTCAAGCCACAGCTTCGTACAGTTGGACCGAAGTATGGCAAGTTCCTTGGTGGCATTCAGAAGGCTCTCGCTTCACTTGATGGAAACGCAGCTTATGCTGAACTTAAGGCAAATGGGGTACTTAAATTGCCTGAGGTTGATGCTTCTATCGAGCTTGCAGAGGAAGACTTACTTATCTCTATGGCTCAGACAGAGGGCTTTGTAGCAGATGGAGATAACTACGTAACAGTAGTTCTTGATACAAATCTTACGGAAGAACTACTTGAGGAAGGCTTCGTAAGAGAGCTTGTTTCTAAGATTCAGACAATGCGTAAGGAAGCAGATTTCGAAGTTATGGATCGAATCACAGTTTCTTACGAAGGATCTGATAAAATAAATAGTATCTTTGAGGCTAACAAGGACGAAATCGCCGGTGAAGTACTTGCAGATGAGATCGTTGTAGGCGCAAATGGTTCATACACTAAGGAATGGAACATTAACGGCGAGAAGGTTAAGTTATCTGTAACAAAGAAATAAAATGGTGGAATGAACAAAACTACCAGCAAAATGTGAAAATAGTCCGTTGAAAAAGACTGAATGTGCAACGGACGAGTGAAAATTTAAGATTGGGGGTTGAGTGAATGAAGAGACAAATGCCTAGCACGAAGGAGCTTGAGCGAGACATTGTAGATCGCGTCAAGTCTATGTTTCGAAAGGAATTTGAGGAGGCAAGTGAGGAAGAAATCTACCGAGCTTGCTCCGAAGTAGTCAACGATGTTGTAATCGACAACTGGCTTACAACTCAAAAGGAGTTTACTAAGCAGGACCCTAAGTGCGTTTACTACATGTCCATGGAATTTCTTATTGGCCGTATGCTTGGAAATAATATGATTAACATGCGCGGCTACACAGAGGTTATGGATGCCCTTGATGCTTTAGGCGTTGACATCAATGCAATCGAGGACCAGGAACCAGACCCAGCTCTTGGTAATGGTGGTCTTGGTCGTCTTGCGGCTTGTTTCTTGGATTCACTAGCAACCCTTAGATACCCAGCTTATGGCTGCGGTATTAGATATCACTATGGTATGTTCAAGCAAAAGATAATCGATGGATATCAGAAAGAGGTTCCAGATGATTGGCTTCAGACTAGATATCCATTTGAGCTTGAGCGCTCTGAATATGAATTTGAAGTTAAGTTTGGCGGATGGGTTCGTTACGAATCTATGCCAGACGGAACTACAAAATATATCCATGAGGGTTACAATTCTGTAATTGCAACACCATATGACATGCCTGTTACAGGCTTTGATAATGGTATGGTTAACACCCTTATGATTTGGGATGCCAAGCCAAAGGAGGTATTTAGACTTGCCTCATTTGAGCGTGGCGATTATAACAAGGCTGTCGAGGATATGAATTTGGCTCGCAACCTTACTGAGGTACTTTATCCAAATGACAATCATGTCCAAGGTAAAGAGCTTCGTTTGAAGCAGCAATACTTCTTTGTATCTGCTTCACTCCAGAGAGCTTTAAATAAATATCTCAGATATCATCATGACATCATGCGACTTCCTGAAAAGGTTGTATTCCAGATGAATGATACACACCCAACCCTTACAGTTGCTGAGCTTATGCGCCTTCTTATGGACGAGCATGGCTTGGGATGGGATGATGCATGGCAGGTTACAACTCAGTGTGTAGCTTATACCAATCATACAATCATGTCTGAAGCTCTTGAGAAATGGCCTGAAGAAATCTTTAAAGGCTTGCTTCCTCGTATTTATATGATAGTTGAAGAAATCAATCGTCGATTCTGCGAGGACATAAGAGCAAAGTTCCCAGGAGATGAGGCTAGAGTTGGGCGTATGGCTATTCTTGCCGATGGTCAGGTCAAGATGGCACACATGGCTATAGCAGCCAGCTTTTCAGTAAACGGCGTTGCCGCACTTCATACAGAAATTTTGAAGAACGTTTCTCTTCATGATTTTTATGAGATGTATCCTGAAAAGTTTAATAACAAGACAAATGGTATTACCCAGCGTCGTTTCTTGATGCATGGTAATTACAAGCTTTCTGACTGGGTTATTTCCAAGATTGGTAGAGGTTGGATTACTGACCTTTCTCAGATGGAAAAGCTTGAAAGATATATTGATGACAAAAAGTCTCTTGAAGAGTTCATGGAGATTAAACATGACAACAAGAAACGTTTGGCAAAATATATTTGGGACCACAACAAGATTACTGTTGATGCGACATCTATTTTTGATGTGCAAGTTAAGAGATTGCACGAGTACAAGCGTCAGCTTTTGAATATCCTTCATGTAATGTATTTGTACAACCAGATAAAGGAAAATCCAGAAATGGATTTTTATCCAACAACATTTATCTTTGGTGCAAAGGCATCTGCCGGATATGAGAATGCTAAGCTTATTATCAAGCTAATCAACAATGTTGCCGCAGTCATCAATAATGATAAGTCAATTGACAACAAGATTAAGGTAGTCTTCATCGAGGATTACCGAGTATCCAATGCTGAGTGGATATTTGCAGCGGCAGATGTCTCTGAACAGATTTCTACAGCATCCAAAGAGGCTTCTGGTACCGGAAACATGAAGTTTATGTTAAACGGTGCAGTTACAATCGGCACTATGGATGGTGCAAACGTAGAGATGTACAAAGAGCTTAATGGCGAGAACATATTTATCTTTGGTATGAGTTCCGACGAGGTTATTTCTCATGAGAAGAATCATGATTACAACCCAGAGGAGATTATGAACAGCAATCCTCATATCCAAAAGGTTCTTGGTCAGCTTGTAAACGGATACTATAGCATTGAAGAACCTGAATTGTTTAGACCTATTTACAATTCATTATTAAATACAAAAAATACAGCTACAGCAGACACTTACTTTGTTCTCAAGGATTTCGCATCTTATTGTGAAGCCCATGAAAAGATTCAGGAGGCTTACAAGGACAGAGAAAAGTGGGCTAAGATGGCCCTTTCAAATGTTGCTCACGTAGGCAAGTTCTCTTCAGACAGAACTATCCAAGAGTACGTTGATGATATATGGCATCTTGACAAGCTGGATATCAAGTAATTGGAGAGAGAATAATGGTACAAAACGAATTAAAGCGAAAAGAAACTGGGTTTAAGTGGGTTATCTTACCTACTTTGATAACTTTTGGTATACAGATTTTAGTAACCTTTTTCCTGGTTGAGCTTTTTGCAATAATTTTGATGGGAAAATATACTGGCGGCACTTACACAGATTTCATGAATGAACTGTTTGGTGTCATTTCTGAGGATACCTTTAATCTGGTGTTCTACATTGTATATGGTGCAATCACAGTAAGCGTGATGCTAGTTATATACAAGAAATTATTTGCATCAGCGCCAGAGGATAGATGGACTCAAAATAAATTTGGAAATATCGTATTTACGATATTAGGAATGTTATTATTTTCTATTGCGCTCCAGTATATATGCCAGTATGTGTTTATTGTAATAGCTGGCTTATTCCCAGAATGGGCTGCTGAGTATAATGCCCTTATAGAGCAAAGTGGAATTGGCACAGAAAATTCTCCGGTCGCCTTATTATATTCGGTTATCATTGCGCCGATAGTTGAGGAGATAGTTTTTAGAGGAGTTACATTTTCTGCGGCAAGGAAGGTTATGCCTGTTAATGTTGCAATCATAATGCAGGCAGTAATGTTTGGCTTGTTCCATATGAATCCTATTCAGGGAATATTTGTTGCAATTCTTGGAGCAGGGCTAGGCTATGTAATGTACCTTTATGATAATATTTTTATTGTCATAGTCTTGCATATATTATTCAACTTTATCGGAAGCTGTTTATCCCAATATTTGCCACTTGGCAATTCTTCGGTATTTACGTTGTTCCTTTGTGTGTTGGGTTCATTAGTAGCAGCTTATGCATCATTTATTTGTTTGAAAAAAGGTGTTGCTGTTGTTAAGAAAGACACCGAAAATGACGATATATAATTTGCACGGAAGTTTATCATAAGGACCAGGAAGGCTGAAAAGTTTTCCTGGTTTTTTTAGTTATCGGAATACTTTGGGTGCAGTTGATGATAGCTAATCTTATGATTATTGGAAAAAGGACTTTCCTTCCAAATTTATTATTTTATAGGAGGAAAGCAATATGGTAATCCAAAATTCTGAGGTATCTATGACCTCAAAAGCTAGCTATGCTAGTGGCACGAAACTGACTGTTCAGTCAGTGAATCAGCCTTTAATCAATCTGGCAGGAATCGACATCGTAGGAGTGCCAGAAAAAACTGAAGAAGTTGAAGGCGACAAGGAAGGAGGTGAGTTCCTTTCATCCCTTAACTATGCCTTGAACCAGAATGGACAGGTCAAGGAGGTAGACAATGTAGACCCTAGCGCAAACATGTCCTCAAACCGACAGGTGAGATTTCAGACGCTAGAATATCTCTTGCGACTACTTCTGATGAACACGATTTTCGGTGAGGACTTTGACTTTGGACAAGTATTTGATGAAACTGTAAGCCAGTCATCAACAAGTAGTACAAGCACCCTGGCACTACAAACTAAAACGGTGTCCTTTGAATACTTTGAAAGCCAGCAGGTGGATTTCAGTTCAACAGGTACAGTTGTTACAGGTGATGGTCGTCAAATCCAGTTCAACTACGGCTTTGCAATGTCGGCATCCTTTGAGGCTGCATATACCGAAAAGTATCAGGCCATCAGGCCAAACTGTATTGACCCATTGGTAATCAATCTAAATGACTGTCCAACAACTATAAGTGACCAGCTATTTTACTTTGATTTAGATGGGGACGGGCAGGAGGATGAGCTTCACAATCTTGCACCGGGTTCTGGCTTCTTAGCCCTAGACAAAGATGGCGATGGCATCATAAATGATGGCCGTGAGCTCTTTGGTGCAATGTCTGGGGATGGCTTTGGAGAACTAGCGCTTTTAGATTCAGACGGCAACGGATGGATAGATGAAAATGACCCAGTGTTCTCACGCCTTAGAATAATGTCCATCAATGAAAACGGGGAAAAGGAACTATATGGCCTAAAGCAATCTGATGTGGGGGCCATCTTTTTGGGACGCATTGAAACTGAATTTAAAGACAGCGATGACAGCAACCAGACTCGTGGCATAATTCGTAAATCCGGATTGTTTCTCCACGAATCAGATGGTCACGCCGGTGGCGTCCAACACGTAGACTTTGCCACCTAAAACCTGCGTTACCTACTAGGCACCCACTTTAAACACAAGCCTCGGCCATCAATCTCGGCCGGGGCTTATTTATTTTCATTCCCCCTCCCGCCTAGGGACTCTGCCGCAGTAGTTCCAATTACAATTTCGCGAATATCATAGTTTTTCTTATGCACAGGTGAGACATCTCCATGTGTCTTTGTACTCGACTGAACTATTTTGCAAGGATTCTTTTTAAAGCGGACACTTGAAGTTTCACAAATAGATTTCAGTTTTTATAAGATGCACTTGGGTTCATGTTACATTCGCCAAGTAAAATAATGCAGCAGATTTTGTCAGTATAAGCATCGCCCTCTAAATCGAGTCCGTTCTCATTTTCGGGCTCGCTTCGCCGTCCTGGCTCAGCGTGCTTATACTGTGCAAAATCAGCTGCTATTTTACTAAGCTCATTCCAAAATCACCCAAGTTGCATTTATAAAAACTGAAATCTATTTTTGTTTAAGTATATGTGTGTCCGCTACATAAAAAGAATCCGATGCAAAATTGTACCGACGTGTAAAAGACACATGAAAAGGAGTTGGCGAACGTGCATTAGAAAAACAAGATATTCATGCGACGTAATTGGAACTACTGCGGCAGAGCCCCTAGGCGGGAGGGGGAAGATGACTATTAAAAGGCGGCCAGGATTGGTGTAGGGAAATGAGTGTGTTTTTAAAGTGGGTTGTGATATAATAAAACGCAGGTTATATAGGTGGGATTAGACTATGAAAATTGGTGGGCGAAAATTGAAATTAAAGAGCAACAGTGCACTTGCTATAGCTGCAGGGTGTGCTGTTGCTTTTATGTTTATTGCTACAATTATAAGTGTGGCACTTTATAGACAGAGGATGAACGAGGCGGCACGTCTTTTGCAGGAGGCCAAGTATACGCAGTACGATTCTTATGTGGTTATGATTTCCTCTGATGACGAATCAGATTTTTGGCAGGAGGTTTATCGCTCTGCTTCAGAGTACGGTAAGGAGCATGGAGTGTATGTTGACTTGTTGTCGGATAACGCCAATATTCCATATACCAAGGCTGAGCTTTTGGAGATGGCAATCAGCTCAGGTTGTGATGCTATTTTATTGGAGGGAGATGAGTCCTCTGAGGTGGAGGAGTTGCTAGATAAGGCCAGAAAGGAAGGCATCCCAGTAATTTCCATGCAAAACGACGTAAAGGTGGAGGACCGAATCAGTTTTGTAGGTGTAAACAACTATTCAATAGCTAACCTTTATGCTTCTTCAATAATTGAAAATGGTGTTGATGGAAAGGTCATGGTTGTCAGCAGCTCCGGCAATTCTTTAAATGGCACCATGATTGCAAATAATATACAGGAGACTTTAAAGGACAGAAATTATACAGCCGGTTCTTTTGAGTATGATTTGCGAATAATTGAAAGCGATGACGCTTTCGCAACAGAGGAGTACATCCAAAATTTATTTAAGGACAATGATTTGGCACCAGTAGTAATCTGCCTTGATGAGGTTTCTACAGCATGCTTTTATCAGGCTGTAATTGATTACTATAAGGTAGGCCAGATTTCCATTTACGGCAATTATCATTCACCAACAATTTTGACCGGTATTAAGCAGGGGGTTATCAAGAGTACGGTAACCATAGATGCTTCAAGCATTGGCCAGGCAGCGGCAAAGGCCTATGTAGAGTACCGTGATTCTGGCTATGTTTCCGACTACATCAACGTTGAGGCTAAGAATATTGATCAGTTCAACGTGGATGACTTTATAGAGGAGGTGGAAGATGAGCAGAATTAGAATCGTATCACTTTCTCTTAGAAAAAAGATGATTATGGTATTTTGTATGCCTACCATCTTGCTGTTTTTGGTAAATATGATGCTGTACTTTGGTACATCGAGCATGCTGGATTCTCTGAATGCAGTTTATTCAAGTAATACAACTTTAAATGAGCTTTCCGATGGGTTGGAGCGAGTACAAAAGGCAACTACAGGCTATCTCGATACCAAGACCAGTGATTCTTTGGAGCAGTATTATACTTACCAGCAGGATTATGCTAACTTGGTTCAGCGCTTGGTAGACAACAACGATGAAAGCGAAACTCGCGTAATGGAGCGCAACATTAAGCGCATGTCTTTGAATTATCTGGAGCTTACCAATCAGGCAGTGGAAAGTAAGCGTGGTGGCAATGTTCTTAAGTACAAGAGTATCTACGAGAAGGTCACAAGACTTCACGGATATATCAGCAACAATATTACAGCCTTAAATAACATGCAGTTTATTAACAACTCCAAGTCCTACGGTTCTATGATGGGTGCCCTGCAGACACTTGAAGAGTTAAATATTATGACCTTAGTTGTCATCAGTATGGCAAACCTTGCATTCGTAGTTTTGATTGCATCAACTATCACGGAGCCTCTTATTAAGCTGGCGGCTACAGCCAACAACGTTTCTCAGGGAGACTTTGAGGTTGACTTGCTTCAGGTTAGGTCCAACGACGAGGTTGGTGTCGTTACAAGGGCGTTTAACAAGATGGTTGTTTCCATCAGGGCATATATTGAAAAGCTTACGGAGTCCATGGAGGTGGAGCGCAAGCTCAAGGAAAACGAGCTCATAATGGAAAACCATGTTAAGGATGCGGAGCTTAAATACCTTCAGGCTCAGATTAATCCCCATTTTTTGTTTAACACATTAAATGCAGGAGCCCAGCTTGCCATGATGGAGGGGGCCGATAGGACAAGTAATTACATGCAACGTGTGGCCGATTTCTTCCGTTACAACATCAAGAAAAATAAGGATGTAGTAACCCTAAAAGAAGAGATTGAGTTAGTTGATATATATATTTATATTATTAATGTTAGATTTGCAGGGGAAATCCAATTCGATAAGGAAATCGATGAAACGCTGCTTAACGTTAGCATGCCTAGGATGATTTTGCAGCCTATCGTGGAGAACTGCATTAACTACGGAGTTAGAAATATAGACTGGGCTAAGAAGATTAAGCTTTCGGTATATAGCCTAGAGAATTATATTTGCGTCAGCATAAAGGATAATGGAATCGGAATGGACCAAGAAAAGATAGAGCAGGTTCTTGAGGGAAGTTATCAGAGCGACCCAAGCAAATCCGATTCAAATGGTGTAGGATTAAACAACTGCATTGAGCGATTAAATATCTTCTATGAAAGAGATGACGTTTTAGATATAATTTCTGAAGGCGAAAATATGGGTACGGAGATAATTTTGTATCTACCTGAGGAGTAACAGATGTACAAAGTAATGTTAGCAGACGACGAGGGTATAGTTATTGATTCCCTCAAGTTCATAATTGAAAAGGAATATGGCAGTAAGTGCGAGATTCGTACAGCCAAGACTGGCCGACAGGTTATAGAGCTTGCCGAGGAGTTCCAGCCGGACATTGCATTTATGGACATTCAAATGCCGGGTATTAACGGTATCGATGCCATGCGAGAAATCCGAAGATCTAACAATCATGTGGTTTTTATTGTTATGACAGCCTATGACAAGTTTGATTATGCAAAGGAAGCCATTTCTCTTGGCGTGTTAGATTACCTTAATAAGCCGGTGAGCCGAGAGGCGATTCTTACAGTTCTAAAAAAGGCAATGATGCGAATCGATGGTGAGCGTACCAAGCGAAGCAACGATTTAAAGGTACGAGAAAAGTTAGAGACGGTGGTACCTATCATTGAAAACGGACTTATCCAAGATTTGCTTTTCAAGGAATATTTCAAAGAGGATATTGATAATTACAAGACATTACTTGGTATTGATTCGGAATATGGCTATATGGCCTGTATGGTTTTTGGCCGTGAGCTGGTTGGCAACTACATGACAAGTGCTGTTGCAGCATCAATCCAAGCCCAAAAGGCTTACCGTGAGATTCACACTATTACCGAGGATTATATAAAGGGTATCATAGGAGCGGTTATGTCCAACAAGATTCCTATCCTAATTCCATGTGATACGGATACTCTTTCATATAACGAGCGAAATCAAATCGTGGAAAATGCTAGAGCGCTTTGCAGAAAGCTAGCAGATAGATTCGACATGGATTTTCGTGTGGGCTTTGGTTCGGTGAAACCACTTGATAGAATGTCTGAGTCCTATGAGGAGGCCAATTCCGTACTGATTTCCAACACAAGCCACGTGGCCCATGTGGACGATATGCCTGTGGCGTGTCAGTATGAGGATAATTATCCTATGGAAACCGAGAAGCGTCTCTTTGATGAGATTACTCTTGGAAACACAAACGAATCAGTTGCGATAGCGGCTACTTTCTTCGACTGGATGGAAACAAACTATGCTAATGATAACGACAGTATCAGACTAAAATGCCTAGAGTTTGTACTTTGGGCGGAGCATTTGGCTTATGACAAGACAGGCCGAATGTACGAGTTCAGAAGCAGGGCCAACTACCTGTCAGAATTGATGAATTATTCAAATCTTTCTGAGGTTAAATCCTGGTTCACAGACAAGATTAAATCAGCTGCTTTCTGGGTTTCAAACAAACAGGAAGAGCAATCCATGAGCGTAGTCAACAAGGCTAAGCAATATATTGATGAAAACTACATGAAGGAGTTGAATCTTGATGATGTATCACGTGTAGTCAACATTAGTTCCTATTATTTCTCCAAGGTCTTCAAAGAGGAGACAGGAGAAAATTTCATAGATTATTTGACAAAGCTTCGAATTGAGGCAGCCAAAAAGCTTCTAAAGACGACCAACAAATCTATGAAGGAAATTTCAGCGGAAGTAGGTTATTCAGATCCAAATTATTTCTCTAGAAACTTCAAGAAATATACGGGCAAAACACCTACTGATTACGCAAAGGGATAGTATTGGAGGGTATAAAAAATGAAGGGTAATGTGAAGCGGATTGCAGCATTGATGCTTATGTCTAGCTTGCTTTTGTGCGGCTGCGGTAATGGTGGCAAAAAGCAGCGGGAAGAATCCACTAGTGATGATGTTATTGAGATAGGCATGTGCTTCGATTCCTTTGTCATTGAACGTTGGGAGAAGGATAGAGATGTGTTTGTTGATACAGCAGCAACTCTTGGTGCAACAGTAAATGTTCAAAATGCTAATGGGGATGTGGCAAAGCAGATTGAACAGATTGATTATCTTATAGAAAAGAACGTAGACTGTCTAGTGATAATTCCTGTGGATTGCACAGCCCTTAAGGATGTGCTTAAAAAGGCAGATGCCAAGGGAATTCCGGTGGTATCTTACGATAGACTCATAGGCGAGGGAAACTCAGATTTATATATTTCTTTTGACAATGAGGAAGTTGGAAGAATGCTGGGCGAGGCTATTGTAGCTTCGGGAGCTAAGTCAGTTGTGATGATTTGCGGACCTCTGATAGACAACAACGTGCCTCTTGTAAACGCTGGATTTACAAAGGTGATGGAACAAAACAATGTAGAAATTATCGACACAGTCTACTGTGATGGATGGAAGGCTGAACTTGGTGGAGCATATGTTTATGAAAATATAAGTACTATTCAACAGGCGGATGCTATTATGTGTGGGAATGATGATTTGGCGGCATCTGTTATCAGGGCCTTGGCTGTTAGTCAGCTGGCGGGAGTCAAGTCAGTGGTAGGTCAGGATGCAGATTTGCCAGCATGTCAGCACATAGTGGAAGGTACTCAGCTTATGACAGTTTATAAGCCAGTTGGAAAGCTTGCTGAGCAGGCGGCGCAGTATTCTGTTAAGCTTGCCAAGGGCGAGACAATTGAAACTGAGGCTACTCTTTCTGATGGAATGGTGGATGTTCCTTATGTGGCAGTTGCCCCAGTGGCAGTTACTGCTGACAACATGGACAAGGTTATCATAGAAGGTGGATTCCACACCAAAGAAGATGTATACATGAATGTTGCAGACGAGGATGGCAAGACTGAGGAAAAGCCTTGATTTATATGGATTTTAGGATGTTATATAGCATAATATTGTAGTTACATTATAGGACTAGCACAAATTTGTGCTAGTCCTTTTTTATAGGCGAAAAGTATTTAGACAAAAATGTGCAGAAAGTAACAACCATTTTAAGAACACAAAATGATATTCTTTTTTTAGAACAAAGGTAGCTATTCAAATCCACGGAAATAGCTATCGAAATACACCTAATGAAAGGGAGGTTTTCACAGAGATGAAAAAGAAATTATTAAGTGTACTTTTAACAGGTGCTATGGCAGCTTCAATGTTTGTAGGCTGTGGTACTAGCACAGCAACAACAGACAACGCAGGGGCTGACACAGCAGCTACAACAACAGACGATGCTGGTGGAAGCACAGCTGCTGGTGGAACAAAGGTTGGTGTTTCAATGCCTACTAAGGACCTTCAGAGATGGAACCAGGATGGTGCCAACATGCAGAAGGAGCTTGAGGCTGCTGGATACGAGGTTGATCTTCAGTATGCATCAAACGATGTTCAGACACAGGTTTCTCAGATTGAGAACATGATTAACTCAGGATCTAACGTTCTTGTAATCGCAGCTATCGAAGGCTCATCACTTGGTGAGGCTATGGATATGGCTAAGGAAAAGAACATTCCAGTTATCGCTTATGACCGTCTTATCATGAACTCAGATGCTGTTTCTTACTATGCAACATTTGATAACTACAAGGTAGGTCAGGTTCAGGGTCAGTATATCATCGATCAGTTAGATCTTGATAACACAGACAAGACATTCACAATGGAAA
>Ga0129307_1001166_pt1 | contig 30748 bp, 30 predicted proteins | sample P1105metagenome_FD_94437 | JGI IMG/M metagenome (GOLD analysis project Ga0129307, IMG submission 94437) | Capybara group fecal microbial communities from Wisconsin, USA - P1105 metagenome | ecosystem: Host-associated > Mammals > Digestive system > Large intestine > Fecal | place: USA: Wisconsin...
ATTGATTATCCGATACAAATCATTCCCGATTTAGAATATATAAATTCACATTCAAATAAAACTGAAACAGATAATAGTGCTTTACTTAATGATTCATCATATCAAGATAGTAATGGAAGCTCACCCCTCGATATGGAATTAGAACCGGATGTACACTATTTTGGAACTGAGACCATAGATGGGGTAACATTAAATTATGACTTGTATATGCTACCAAATAAATCAATTTCAATCACTACACCTACGGAAACTGGCGGCTCGATTAGCTTCTACATCGAAAATCTAACGTTTGCGAATGGCGTTTATTCCTATACTAATGGTGTTGAAAGTGAGATGGTCCCAGGTGCGATGAGATCGCTTGTCGCTGCAAGTGATCTTTCAGGCGAGATAAGAATAATTGATAGTGCCACAATAGAGTGGACAAATATCGCAAATACTGTGGGCAGAAATTTTTCTGTGGTTTTAAGGAAATAAATGCTAACATACTCCAAATATTATGATCCAAAATTGCAAAATAGAACGTATTTCAATACTTAAGATGTCATACATGAATACTGTGATTAGAATTCCGTTAATAAGGAAATTATTATACTTTACTGTAATATCAATTCTTATTGGTGGTATCATATTAGCTTTAATTATATGGACGTAAATATCAAAAATCATATTTGCTGCCTGGCAGTAACCCAATGCTGCTTCGAATCTTAAACAAGTTTTAAAGGAGGAATAACGAATGAGAAAACTGTATAAAAGAATCGTTGCCTGCATTATCTCTTCTTGTCTTGTAGTGCCATATTCTGTAGGGTATAAGCATGAAAGCATAGTTAGAGTTGATGCTGCAACTTCCGCTGACTTATCATTAAGTCAGAACGGAGTCGAGTTCATTTGTAAATATGAAAGCTATCAGCCATATTGCTACCATGACAATACACAGCAGTCTATCGGATATGGATCAAAGTGCGGAGATGGCTCACTGCATACCGAAGGTGCTCATTACATATCTAAATCGGATGCTTTACAAACAATGATCAGTAAAGTCAATTCTGAATACGCTCCTCATGTTCGCTGGGCAACACAAGGGTTAACAATGACACAAAACCAGTTTGATGCACTATGTAGTATGTGTTATAACACTTGGCAGGTGGAAAAATCACCGCTTGTACGTTATTTAAAAGGCGAGATAAGTGAAGCAACAGCTCGATCAGAGACTGCTGAATTCAGAATAAATAAAGGAACGAAATACGAAAATGGTCTGAGAAATAGAAGAAAAGCAGAGGCGGACCTTTTCTTCAGCGGATCATCTCCCGTTATAATTCCCCCTACAAGTGATGGATGCTTTCCAGCTTGCGGATCTGCTTACTCCTCGATAGTTGAAGCACTGAAGTCAATAGGCGTTGACTCGTCCTATAATTATCGTGCTCAAATCGCTGCTGCTAATGGAATCCAGGGGTATAGCGGTACAGCCTCGCAGAATATACAGTTGCTCGACTTATTAAAAAGCGGAAAACTCAAGAAGCCAACTGATGGTGGTGATAATGTACCAGATCCACCACCTGTTGTAGATTATTCGGAAACTTACTTTCCCTCCTGTAGTTCAAGTTTTTCATCAATAGTTGATGCACTTAAATCAATAGGCGTTGATTCTTCTATGAGTAATAGAACCGTCATAGCACAAAAAAATGGTATTGCTAATTATAGTGGTACAGCTGATCAAAACACTCAGTTATTAAGCCTGTTGAAATCTGGTCGTTTGATAAATCCCAATGGTTCATCTGCACTGACTACTGATAATAGTAAAAAATACTACCCCGCCTGTGGTTCGAGTTACACTTCGATAGTTGATGCTCTTAAGTCAATTGGTGAAGATTCGTCATATAATAATCGCTCAAATATCGCAGCAAAGAACGGTATTTCTGGTTATAGCGGTAGTGCGACTCAAAACACCCAGCTGTTGAATTTACTTAAATCCGGACAACTTGTTAGAGTTGATTATGTTGAGCCTCCAGTAATCGTTAATTATGTAGTAACCTTAGACGCTTGTGGTGGATTTACGCCAATTTCGAGTATGGAGGTAGCTTCAAATAGTAAGTATAATGGTCTGCCAAATGCTACAAGAGAAGGTTATACGTTTGGAGGATGGTTTACTTCAGCCAGTGGTGGAACTAAAGTCAATAACAATGATTCTTTAGTATCTGCATCAGATCATACATTATATGCACACTGGACTGCTAACAAATACACTTTATCTTTTGACAATAACGATTCAACAGGCGTTTCTTCAACGAAAAACGTTACATATGGACAGGCATACGGCGAGTTACCTTCTCCCAAGAAAACAGGATACACATTAGCAGGCTGGTATACTGATTTTAATGGTAACAATCAAGTTAAGTCAGATAGCAAATATAACGTTGCGGATAATCAAACTCTTTACGCTCAATGGAATCCTAACACTTACACGGTTAAGTTCGATTCTAATGGTGGAACTGATAGTATTGCTGATAAAATTGTTAAATACGATGATTTATATGGAACTATGGAGTCGCCGGTAAGAGATGGGTATGAATTTATCGGCTGGTTTACCGAGAAAGAAAAAGGCAGTCAGATTTCAGGAGATTCAAGAGTTACAATAACAGCAACACAGGTTTTATATGCCCATTGGGCTGCTGTTCAGGTTCAAGAAACTCTTAAAATTGAAGAGTCTTCAATTACTCTTTATAATGGTGATCAATATTCCATAAAAGCAAATCAGGAAAATCTAACTTTCAAATCTAACAATATCAACGTTGCAGTGGTTTCGGAAAAAGGTATTGTAACCGCTGTCGGAGAAGGTAATGCCATAATTTCGGTGATTAATAGTGAGTCGGATGTTGTACAGCTCAAGGTCAAAGTAGTTCCTCCAATGGTTAAAGGCGATTGTAATAGTGATGGTGAAGCGAATATTGCTGATGCCGTTATGCTGCAAAAATGGCTGCTAGGAAATACAAAAGAGTTAACAAATTGGAGGGCAGTTGACTTATGTGAAGATGAAAGAATAGATGTATTTGACATGGTTTTACTTAGAAGACTGATAATAGAAAAAATGGAGGTGTGATTATGAGAAAAGTCATAAGCTTATTCCTTTCAACTTGCATTATGTTTTCTCTGGTGTTATCAGTGCATATTCCAATTCAGCCTGTATATGCAACGCAAACCAAAACTGCTAACTTTAGTAAGGCATACACATTAACTGGTAATAACGCAGATGATATAGTTGCTGTTGCTAAAGCACAGCTCAATAAAACGGGCAGCGATTTAGGCTATTCTGAACAGTGGTGTGCTGACTTTACTAATGACTGTGCAAAATTAGCAAATATCCCAAGTAATGTTATTCCACATGAATACGCATCAAGGGGATCATGCATTTATATGTACAACTATATGATCAATAACTGTAATGCTAAAGTTGTATCTACGCCACAAAAGGGTGATATAGTTTTTTTCGATTGGGCAGGTAATAAAAGTGTGAGCAACCTTCATCATGTTGCAATTGTTACAGGCTACAGCAATAATACAATTAGCATTATTGGAGGTAATCAAGGATCATCAAGCAGTCTATACTCCAGAAGCGTTTCTACTACTTCTTATTCTATTAATAATGCGAATGTAGCTAAAATTGTAAGACCTAATTATAATAATGCACCGATAGAGCCTATTGTTGTAAGTGAAAAGTATTATCCTAAATGTAGTAATAGCTTTACATCAATAGTTGATGCTTTGAAATCAATAGGAGAGGAATCGTCTTACAGCTACCGATCAACCATAGCCCAGGTCAATGGCATTTCTAATTACAGTGGCACTGCTGCACAGAATACTCAGATGCTGAATTTACTCAAGAATGGCACCTTGATTAATCCGTATTATGTTGAAGATACACCTTATGAAGATACCCCTGCACCAACTGTTGAATCAAATACGTACTTCCCAGCTTGTGGTGCAGGATATACGTCAATAGTTGAGGCATTAAAATCAATAGGTGTGGATTCATCCTATAGCTATCGAGCAAGAATTGCTGAAGCAAATGGAATAACCGGATATTCCGGAACAGCGGAGCAAAACATAGAAATGCTTAACAAGCTAAAAGGTGGCGTATTATGTAATCCGGATGCACCACGTAGTTGGTATTCAGATTTAACACCAGTTAATCTTGGAGATTCTTTTAATGCGTTGATACTATGTAAGGAACCTTGGATAACTCTTCGGGCTGGTTCAGATGATAACCTTGTTCTTTACAAGGAGGAAGGAATCAGCAGCGAGATGTGGCGTTTCTATAGGCAAAATGATGGTAGCTATGTGATAAAGAATTTTATGAATGGTAAAGTCATTGATGTCTATGGTTTAGGAACCGATAACGGAACCAATGTGTTTACCTGCGATGAGAATGGCGGTGAAAACCAAAAGTGGTTTATATATGAGATGAACGGTGGATATGTTTTCAGACCTTCTTACACAGATAAGGTTCTTGATGTTACTGGAGCAGCATTCAGCTCAGGTACTAACATAGAGATATATCAAAAAAATGACAGCTCTGCACAAATATTTTCTATATATAAAGAAGGAACTGACTATGGAAAACCGAGGATTCCTGAAATTTCAGCTGCTGCTAATGGTTTAAGCGTAAAAGTGAGCATTGGCAAATCTGCATATTGTGACTATTATAAATTATATAGAAGTACTGATAATAAGAATTTCACATTGATTACCGAAACTAAAGAGCAATCATATACAGATAATAATTTGAAATATAGTACAAAGTATTATTATAAGGTCGAGTTTGTAAACCGTTATTATACAGAGTCTAAAACAGTCTCGGCGACAACGCAGAATCAGCCTACGACCACTTCTACTACAACCACGTCCAAAACAACCACGACTACAACTATTATATCTACTACCACTACTAAAGCTGTTGAACCATTAAAAATCGAGCAAACAGAGATAACTTTGGAAAACGGAAATCAATTTTCAATCATTGCAAACCAAAATAACCTTACTTATAAAAGCAACAATCCGGATATTGCGGTTGTCTCCAAGAATGGCGTCGTAACGGCAGTTGGCGAAGGAAGTGCGATTATCTCTGTTATAAATGAAAAATTCGATGTTGTACAACTACGTGTTAGTGTTGTTCCAGTGAAGGTTATCGGAGATTGCAATGACGATGGTGCATTATCCATTGCAGATGCTGTTATGCTACAATCATGGTTACTTGGCAGAACACGAACTCTTCCTAACTGGAAGGCGGCAGATCTATGCAAAGATAATCGTTTGGATGTATTTGATATGGTAAGAATGAGGCAATTATTAATTGAAAACATCTATCAATCTAACTAATTCTCTATCTGCACTTAAAGAGAGTTAGCAGGATGAACTTTGTAAGGGGCAAATCAGATCTATCAGCTGTGCAGTTATGCACAGCTGATTTGCCATTTTGCAAATAACAGAGAATGGAGGAATTGTTATGAAAAAGAGACACATATGTATCTTGACAGCATTAGTTGCTATATCGACAAGTACGATGCCATTTGCTACTGTGCCGACTTCAAAAGCTATTTCAAAATGGGAAATGGAAAGTGGGTATACCGAATATAGGTATAGTGGTTCTGGCGACTACGGCTTAACGTATTACATATACCCTGACCATGCTGCGTTGGTAGAGGTCGACTGGGACTGGTCGGGAGTAATTCTTGATGAAATGGTGCAGGGCGTACCTTTAACTACAATTGCAGATGAAGCTTTTCGTGGCGAAATCACTTCATATATTGAAATCCCTTCAACAATGGTAGATCTTGGGAGTTCATTGGGAGAGCTAGACCACTCATTTACCTTGGTAATAGATTCTGATAATGAAGAGTATATCAATGTAGATGATGTTATCTACACTTCAGATATGACGGAGCTTGTCAGATGTTCCCCTGGATGCAAGGCATCTGAATTTATCATTCCCGATACCGTTAAGAAAATCGATGAAAAAGCGTTCTACAAGTGTGAGAACATCAAATCAATAAATATTCCCGCATCAGTTGAAGAAATCGGCATGTGGTCTTTTGGCGATTGCGCGTCACTTGAAGCTATTAATGTTGATTTCGATAATGAACGATTCAGTAGCATTGATGGAGTATTATTCGATGATTGGCAGGAAATTCTATATCAGTATCCTCCAAATAAGAGCAGTACAACTTACACCATCCCAAATAGCGTTACCTGGGTCATGTCACAGGCATTTCGGAATTGCGACAATCTGGAGAAGATAAAACTGCCGGAGTTCATTCATGAAATCAGCTATGGCTGCTTTGCAGAATGCGATAAACTCAATAATGTCGTTATTCCAAACGGCGTGGAGGAAATATATAGTTCGGCTTTTGAAAACTGTAAAAGTCTTACTAACATTACGTTCTCCAATAATACTCGAAATTATGGTAGCAGCATATTTGAGGGAACTCCTTGGTACAATGACCAGCCTGATGGACCTGTATACACGGGAGCAGTTCTTTATAAAATCAAAGGAGCACTGCCCGAGAATACCGAGTTTACTGTAAAAGACGGAACCATTGGTATTGCTGAGTATGCTTTCTGCACTGAAGATATGAATGATTATGGTTTCTATACTTCAGGCGATCATAATCTCGTAAAAGTCACGCTTCCTGAAAGTATTGAGTTTATCGGTCAGTGTGCTTTTATATGGTGTACTAATCTTGAAGAAATCAACTTTCCAGAAGGTTTGTCTCAAATTAGCAACAGTGCGTTTGTAGGTTGTGAAAAACTAAAAAATGTTGTTCTGCCTGAATGGTTAGAAAAGGTTGAAGCAACGGTATTCAGTAGTTGTATATCAATCAACGATATTACTATTCCTGAGAATGTTAACGTAATTGAAAGTGGTGCCTTTTCTGGCTGTGAATCTTTGAAAAAAATCACTATACTAAATCCAGAATGCGTAATAGAGGATACTCCAACTACAATATGCAATATTTATGATTATGATGAAAACTACAACGAGACAGCAGTTTTCAATGGAACTATATATGGATATGACAATTCTACGGCACAAAAGTATGCTGAAAAGTATGGTTACAACTTTGTTTCTCTTGGAAAGGCTTATATAATAGGTGACTGCAATGATGACGGAACAATGAATATAGCTGATGTGGTTACACTTCAGCAATTCCTGTTAGGTAATGGTGGCCTTGCCGAATGGAGAAATGCCGATTTGTGTAAGGACGAACGTATTGACGTGTTTGATATGGTGCTTATGAGGCGCCTTTTAATTGAAAAAATGTACTACTACGATTCATGGTATTAATAAAAAGGCTGCGTAAAAGGGATTACGCAGCCTTTACTCTCTATTCCCTACCATTGATACATATAGAATAAATATCTGCAAAAGGGATAGTAGTCTTATTGACTTTCAACTTATGATACGGCAAGTTCACCTCTGTGATGGTGCCTTCAATAGTAATATAGGAATCAATATCATAATATCTGATCTTTACGTTCACACCCATCTTTAGTATATTAAGAGTATTTGAGATCAGTTTTGAATCGTCGTCGCTAAGTTCTTTCTTAGGCTGAGTTATACGCTCCTGATTTCTTATTGATTCATAGTAGCCTTTAAGAGCTGCGAAAGGAGCAAACTGCATAGCTCGGTCTGGAATGTTTCGATTTGTATTATTAGCCATTATGCCCACCTACCATCATATTCCGCTTAATACCTGTTGCCTTATCCAGAAAATTGAAGCCTTTGAGCAGTGAGTTTTTGCCGAATCTGTTACGAATATCTATCATAGCTACCTCAATATTCTTTTCTTTTTCATCATCCTCAGGATCGTTAAAGAAACTGAGCTGCATATCAGGTTCATAAGTCAGATCAGTAAGGGATATTCCTATCTGTCTGATTCCATAGCCTATCTTTATTTTATCAATAAAGAGCTTTTCAAATGCAGCCTGAATCTTCTTTATCGAGCAGGTTGTCTGAGACAGCTTCACTCTGCCGCCAGTTGCAGGGATGCAATTCTTAGAGTATCCTATAAATAGAGAGATGCCCTTGGCGTAAAGGTCGTTTTCAACCAGTTCTAAGACAAGGTTTTCGACCATTTCCTTCATAACTATACGAGCTCCGTCGACATCGTAGTCTTCAAAAAGAATCTGGCTATTGGAAAGGGATTTACTCTTACCACGATAATTATGGATCTGCTCCATGGTACATGGCTCTCGCCCCCATGCATGGTCTATAAGAAATTCGGCTTTAACACCAAATTCCTTGTACAGTAGATCCTCTGGCATTTCTGTTATACCCTTCATATCAAAAACGCCGTATTTTGCAAGTCGAGCAGACGTTCCACGTCCTACATTCCAAAAGTCAGTAAGAGGTTGATGTTTCCAGAGATACTTCTGATACAGCTCTTCTGTAAGAATCCCGATATGCTCTGGAACGTGCTTTGCAACGATATCCATCGCTATTTTAGCGAGGTATAGGTTAGTACCGATACCTGCGGTGGCACAGATCCCCGTTTTATCCATAACTGCCTTCATTAAGAGCTTTGCAAAGTCCTTCGCCTTGCAGTTATAAGTTCGCAGATATGGCGTTGCATCAATAAAAACCTCGTCGATAGAGTAGACGTGAATATCGTCAGGCGAAAGGTATTGTAGGTATATGCCGTAGATCTGAGCAGATACCTCTATGTACTTTTTCATTCTTGGCATAGCTATCTCATACTGGATCTGTTTCGGGATCTCATATATTCGGCAGCGATTCTTGACACCGAGTTCCTTGAGTGCAGGAGAGATAGCCAGGGTTATAGCCCCGTCACCACGAGTCGGATCCGCCACTACCAAAGGTACCTTGAAAGGATCATAGCCACGAGCGACGCATTCAACACTTGCATAAAACGACTTCAAATCTATACACATATAGACATTTCCCATAGCTATTCCTCCATTCTGTGTTAACTAGAATAATCGTATATTGCCACTGTAATTGGTATATTCATAACCCCTGCGTACCATGTCGCTCATCTTTATATTGAGCAACTCTTCAGGGAAACACAGTATCTGAGCAGCCTCAGAAACACTTCTGCCTTCTCTGAATAGTTCATCCAGCTCATCATCCTCAATGTTCAGATTCGCCATAAACCTGTTAGCTTCAGACTCTGTTTTATCGCGCATATTGAAAAAGGTAAACTCACGAAGAGCTCCCTGCTTGGCGATGTCTGAGTGAAGAACATGATGACCAAGCTCGTGAGCACAAACCAGGATCTGAGGGATACGCTTTATAGCAGAAGAAATAAGAATGACTGGTACGTCATCAATGAACGTGTATAGTCCTTTAAGAGAGCCGAGATAGGTCACAGTGACCTTGACACCAAGATAGTCACACAACTCAAATGGATCAGAAGAACGATATTTTGTTTTAAGCTCTTCAACTATTTCATAAATAGTCATAAGAACACCCCCAAAAAACTATTCGGACTTCTTTGCCTTCTCTACCTTTATCTCCCAATATACCTTTTGTAGTGCGTTGAAAACTGCGTCTTTGTCTTCATCAGACAAAGCTCCTCCGGCAAACAGACCTGCCGCATCATCGAGCAGCTTTTGTGCCTGCATTTTAGCGTCAGCGCCATAAGCAATAGCAGCAGTCTGTTGAAAGTCATCAGGATTGTCATTTTTCCAGAAATCAATTGATGTCTTGAAAAACTCGGATAACTTCTCATAGACTTTGTTATACCTGGGAACTGTTTCACCCATTTCATATCTGGCTATTGTTTTTCGTTCGAGACCGGTTATATCTGCCAACTGTTCCTGTGACATGTGACTCGCAATGCGAATTTGCTTGAGTTTCTCACCAAACTCCATAAAATCGCCCCTTTCTTGAAATGATATGCTCACTAATGTCTCATTTGTATGTGACTTTAATATATCACAGAACATTCGTTTTGTCAATAGGAATTTATTGATTTCTTCAAAAATCATCAATCCTCACAATTGAATGTCGCATTTTCCGACAACATATCCAAAGTTAAAATATCCCCTTGACAATGTGATGTTTGAATGATAAAATATAGCCAAGAAAAAGTGTAACTTCCAATGTGTGGAATAGGAAAGAGACAAGTAATATTGGTAAATTAGGGGGATATTAGTGTGAATTACATTAATAATCGTGGACCAATTATTACTGTTCAGGATCCGCTGCGTCCGGGAAGGTATGTACAGTATAGGGATCTTAACTGGCAGGGAATGCCGGAAATAATATCCTTTACCGACTATCTCCGCTGGAATTATACCCTTGATTACGGATCATTTATACGAAAGCTACACGAAAGAAATGAACTACCTCTCTCTTATAACATCTCTGCTAAATCAAAAGTAACAAACGTAACAATTGTTGACGGCAAATATGACCGTATAGACAGCTTCTCGTTTATAATGTACGTTATCTGTGATGTCGGTTTCTCCTGTGCAGGATATGAGTGCCACCAGCAATACTGTGTAAGTGGATATTTCAGGACTTATGGAAGCTCAGACTTCCTGAACGATGTGAAGCTGTATAACGGTGAGCGGATCAGATGCCACAATCCTCTTGATCAGTTCCTTGTGCCGATTATGTCAAAGCATGCATTCGATGTAGTCGCTGATGAAATACTGGATCAGTACTACGACAAAGAACGAGACTATGTACACAAGATCAACGGAATAGTCTTAGCCAAGACTATGGGATATGATATCCAGTATTTAAGGCTGTCTCTCAGTGGAAAAATCAAGTCAAAGCTCATATTTGACAAGAAGGATGTTGCCGTTTATGATAAAGACGGTCACAAGGTTGTTATGCATATACCTGCTAATACCATTCTTGTTGATAAGTCGCTTATAGACAGTCCTGAGCTTGACTATGTGATCATTCATGAGTGCGTACATGTTCGCCTGCACTACCTGTTTTACTATATTCAGAGCCTTTATCGCAGAGGGAACGGTAAAGAACTGCCTGAATTCCTTGACTATTTCTACTCTGAAACTCAGAAGGACTGCATCAGGTGGATGGAAACGCAGGCGAACAGCATAGCAAGGCGTATCCAAATGCCTAAAGGCGATACTACTGATGTCATACTTGAGTTTATGGATCATCATGACGAAATGTCTTTCGATGACTGCCGTGAGCTTATAGACCATGTCAAGAATAAGTTCGGGGTATCAAGATACGCAGCCAAGAAACGAATTATTGAGCTTGGCTGGACAGAAGTTCGAGGTGTATATGTTTACTGCACTACAGGCTATGTGGAGGATCATGAGATCGATGATGATTTCCCAATGGACTACACATATACCCTGCCCTTACGGTGTATAGCAGAAATATTTGGGACTTCGTCTGAGTTTGCAGCTCTTGTGAGCTCACGGAAATACATATATATCGACGGACATCTGTGCTGTAACAATGAGAAATATGTTATCAAGGAGTACGGAGTAGCCTTCGGACTGACGGAATATGCCAAACATCACATGGCAGAGTGCTGCCTTAGTTTTAAGCGTATTTATGGGAAACAAGAGTATTCGTACACTTACGGGGAACTTAATAAAGAGGACCTTCAACTCATAGTCGAGCACACTTTGGATAACGAGCAAAAGAAGAAGCTCAGGAAAGCTCTGAAGGAACACAGCAAGGAAGATATAAAACTGCAAAGCAATTCGGGAAGTAACCCCTTTGCCGAAGCTGTCAAATTTCATATGAAGAGATGTAAGGTTACCGTGGAGACACTTGCAGAACGCTCCGGACTTGGACTGACAACCATAGGCAGAATGAGAAAAGGCGGAAAATTTAAGATTGAGACAATTCTTGCATTCAGTGTAGCACTGGAGCTTGAAATGCCATTTATTGTGGATCTTATGCAGAAAGCAGGTGTACAGTTCGATCCGCACAATCCTGTTCACAATATGTATCTTACTATCCTTGACCTTCTGCCTGACGCCAATGTATTCCAGATAAATGCATTCCTGAAGGAAGAAGGATTCACCCCTTGGACACAAGAACGTGAGCAGAAACAATATGAAGAAGTTATATAAAAAGATAATCGGAGGTGTAAAATGAAACCGTTAAAATCGGAAAGGCTCCCAATGCTGGAAGATATAATGTATACAGAGCCAAAAGACTGGCAAAAAAAGATACGAACAACAATCCAGCATGTTCGACAAGCACACTCAAAAGCTATGAAGCAAAAAAAATATTTGAATAATGGCTCCCTCGATTTGGAACGAGCAATGGAGAAACGTCGCACTTCAGCTCTTATAACTTCACTGGATAAATTAAGTAAACATCAAAAGATGCATGCTGGGGATTGGATAACATTTAATATTTTCAGTGAAAGTTATGCACCACTACAGAATGAAGGTCATATCTTAACGGCAGCATCGATATGGATACTTGACAGACTCTCAGAGTTGGATATAGATGAAGATGAACTTTTCAATTTACTTCCGAGAGATTTTGGACTTATTGACACATTTTTCGATATTGATGTATGGGATTGCCAATACGAAGAAGATCTTGTTGCAAGTGTAGAATATGTTCTGCATTACAGGAACAAAGATATCGCTCCGCTTGAAAGAGATGGCAGTGAAGGAGAACGTGTCATTACCAGTAACCTTGCCGCCGAAGGTCGGGATCATGCGGACGTTCCAAGCAGACAAGCCTTTGATTCACTTCTCGGACTATTACCGCAACGAATGAAAGAGGAAGCGGTCAAACGTTTTGAAGAGTGCTATAAAGCCTGGACGGAACGTTTCTTTGTCGGAATAGATTACTTACAGGAACAGTATCTTGAAAAATGTAAGGCTCTCAATAATATTCGCAAAGAGATCAACCAAATCCGTGATAAACTTGACGAAAAATCCAGTCAGCTCATAGAAAAACGTGAACGAAAGAAAAAAATTGAAAAAGGCACTTCTGTCAAACCAACAATAAATGCGTTGCTCCTGAATCCGATGCAAGCGAAAACGGAATTGCCTAAGTCTATGCCAACAAATCCAATTTATTCGGGCACTCCAATCTCCTCCCTTATGAATGAAGATAATGGGTATGATCCGGAAATCACCTCTTTGCTGAAACGTCTCGAGAACCTTGACGACAAGCATGAGAAAATCGCAAAAGAAATAGACGAAAACATAAACATACGAGGCAAATTCTTGTGTATGATAGGGCATCGAGGATATCTGACATCTGATTATGTAAAAGAGACATTCCCTAAAGATATTCACGAAACACTTTTGAAACCACTTCAAATCCTTGATCCATATGAAATGTGCTTTGCATTATTGTACTCAGTAGAAACAGGCAGCGATATACCTTGGCTCTATGGCTCTTGCATAGCAATGATGTCCGAAGTAGTCGATATTCTCCCTTGGGGACTGTCGGACTACAGCGAATTGGAAGATCCTTATTTGACAGATGAACCTCCTGCAATCTATAAAGTGCCTGAGTTTCCCGACTGGTATAAAAGAGAATACGGCTGGAAGGGCGATGACGAGTACGAGCTGCGAAGCCTTGCACAAATCGTTTATGAGACAACAGGGTGTCTTATGCCAAGAGATCTGCATCAATATGATGCCGAACTGAAAAAACTTGGGAAATATGGTATTAAGCAAAATAAAGCAATAGCGGTTTTATACTGTATGCTTGCCTTAAGCAATTCAAGACGAAGAATCCCGGCAAATAATCTTGACAAAGACTATATGAAGTGGGTAGAACAGGAAGAAGTTGAAAAAGATAAGAAAGATTTACCTCCTGTGGACTGGAAGGCTCAGAAAGATGAATATGAAAAACAGATAAAAAAGTTGCGTTCGGCTTTGCATAGTGCTGAAAAAAGCGCCAAAGAAGCTAAAAAGAAGCTAGAACAGCAAAAATCTGCTTCAGAAGCGGAACACAGAGAGCTTGCAGACCTGCGTGAAGTAGTCTTCAATAAAGAAGAGTTTGAACGCTACGATGGCGGTGCTGAGGAGATTCCCGACGAAAGCGTATATCCATACACTGTACAAAAAAGCACCGTTGTATTCGGAGGCCATGAAACCTGGATCAAAGTGCTTAAGCCTATGCTTAAAGGCGATATCAAGTTCATAGTTAAGGAAATGAAAATAGATGTATCCCTTGTCAGATATGCTGAAGTAATATGGATTCAGTGCAATGCTATTCCTCACAGGTCATATTATAGTATAGTCAACACTGCACGTAAACTTGGTAAGCCTATCCGTTACTTCACAAATGCGAGTGCTGTAAAATGTGCAGATCAGATCGTTGAAAACGATAAACGCTCTTAATTGTTTTTAACACAATATGAAGTTATGCCTGCGGAAGAACGCTTCTATATAAAGAACGGAGTCCTCCGCAGGCAATTGTACATAGTCGCACACGGTTGTTATCATATATACTTATAAAACAAATATACTACTTATCCTCGTTAAATCTTGTGTAGGCTAAAGAATAATATATAAAAATATATGTCCGTATATTGACAAACGATAATAAGTGTGGTATATTATGATTTCACCAAAGAGGAGGATGAGAATTATGGAAAATAAATTGAATATACAGATTGATATGTGTGGCAAGCACGGTGGAGCAAAAGTCACACTTGAAGAGTTCACTGTATGGCAGTTCTCTGTGATGCAATACGTCTATGACAATAATAACGAGAAAACAAGGATAGACATTTATAAGTACATGAACGAACAATACTCATCAGCCACAAGGAGAAAATCGACACTGACACGCCTACGGGCAAATTCATGTTGACCGTATTCGCAGCCCTCTCACAGTTAGAGCGTGAACAGCTCAAACAGCGACAGCGTGAGGGCATCGAGATCGCTAAGGCTCAGGGCAAGTACACGGGACGGAAACCTATCCCCACCGACTGGACGAGATTCGGGCAGCTCTATGGGGAATGGAGAGCAAAGAACATCACGGGCAGGGATTTTATGCGGAGAATGGATATGTCGGCAAATACATTCTACCGCCGTGTGCGTGAGTATGAAATCCGTCACGGTATCACCGAGCAGACCTCAGCATGACCGTCTGGCGAACGGAAAAGTCCCACAGCACCGTCCGAGCCTGCGGAGCGGAAAACTTAACCGCTGAAAAGAAAAAGCTCTCAGAAACGCTTACAGAGCGTTTCTGAGAGCTTGCGGTTATTCAGTTCCAATAGGGTTTGTGCCTGTTGTGGTATGCTCCACAATTCTGATTATGACTTATGCGGAATGGAAATCAGGTGCGCCAGTAGGCTAAGGTTATTATGCGATAACTATAACGTATTCACATAAGCATATCCTCAAAATCACATGATGGTACAATGCTTAAACAGAATGTTCTTAAAAACGACATCATTCTGCTGATATTTTTGATATACTCATCGAATGACACGCCCTCTAAGCATTCCATATCCAAATAATATTTCCAGTAAACGAAGTCATCACTATTTTTCAAATACAAGTTTTTATTGTAATAACTATTACGTTTTAAACTTATACTGCACCAGGAAGTTATAATTGTGCTAACCCCTTTAGGAGTACCAGCTAAATAATTAGAGATTAAGCCAAATATTTCATCATATTCAGCATCGCAGTCCATAAAAATTTTGCAATATGTATCCATTTAGTAATGCTCACCTCTATTCAAAAGGAATAAAAGGAGGGTTATCAAATGGACCACCTATTTCTATAATAGATATGTCTACATCCATTCCGAAAACTTCTTCCAATTCTAATCGAAGGCCTCTTAATCCCGCTTCACCCGCTTGTATTTTTCCTGTTTCAATTGCGTGAAGCATTGTCCTTTCTTTAGCAGAACCTGGATTAGGAGTCTTAAACCTTTGGCTTATAAGTTCACTAAATTGGTCAGAATCAACTCTTATTGCAATATCTATATCCGATGTCGCCTTTGCTGTTCCACTTGCTCGACTGCCTTGAACAACTATATCCCCACCTATTTCACTTGTTTCCGCGCGAATTATATTAGATGCTTCACTAAACTGTTCTTGTGTAATTCCTTGTGGAAGTTTACAACTTTCTCCAAGTATCTCTTCACGATATACAGTTGCATATTCTTCTTGAGTGATTGTAATTGTACTCTGTTCTGCTGCTGCAAGTTCTGCTTGATATGAGGCTACTGCTGATATATAAATAATATATGCCTGTGTTGCAATATTGATTGCTTTTAAATAATTATTATACAATCTGCATTCAACTGCATAATTATGTGCCCAACATGCATAGTATGCATTTGAGTATTCTTCATAATACTTCGGAACGAGTTGATCAGTTTCTTGCTTTGAAAAATGTGCTGCCGCTTCTTCGTTTGTAGTCTCTTGATTGCTTGATACCTTATTTTGATAGGAATTTTCTAACATGAATAAATCATTTTTTATACTTTCAGTTAGTATGAACCCCTCTTTTTCACTTGTACCATTTTCAAATAAATAGCATATACAATCGTTCGAGTGTTTGGACTCAATAATAGATATTGTTTGATTTTTCGTGTTGTTCCTTCCAATAATGTATCGTCCTATCCAATCGATGATACTTTTTGGTGATTCATCAATTTCAATATATATACATTTTATAGAACTAATGTTAGAAGGTGCAAACGGGTCTGGATCAACCCACAATGGATAATCATCAAATCTATCTACTATGTCGTCGCCATCTGAATCTTTCATGCTTGGGTCAGAAAGTACGGGAAGATAGTACCTCGGAGTCATGTCATTAAGCAAAAATGAATAATCATTTCCGTTAAATCGTTTAATATTATAAATTAAATCCGCCATACAAAATGATGGGATATTAAAATGCTCATCATCTGTCCAGTCAAGTCGATCAATGTCTATTTCTTCCCAGTCAGTTAGTAAATCATTATCAGAATCAACATAGTTATCTGGTGAAATAACATCGTTTAACATAACTTTCTTCCATTTATTAGGCAAAAGAATCTCGTAAACAGGTCGTGGAGAAGATTTCTTTCTGTCAAAATGCTCTTTAAGATCATCAAGAGTTTCATCATTATATGATATGAATAGATCTCCGTTATTATTAATATCATTCGATATCCTTATCTGATCTGAAATATAATCATATCGCCATCCAGGTGAACCAATTTCAGAATATGCAGTTATTATTTCTGCTTTAACTTTATTAATTATTTGACTGTTATCACTGCCAGTATGTGAAATGTTTGCACCATTCATTAACTGATACACATAAGAATCAGCATTTTCACGCAGATTTATTGTGTTGAGAAGTAAACTGAAAGCTTGTCCACGATCACAGTAATCTGAAACACCAGGCGTATATGAAACCTTATTTAATGCTGTGGTTAGTTCAGAAAGTGACTTGAACGGATAATTTCCTAAAGAATTGTTCAGAATACATCCATTTGATTTGGTATATGTTATTACATAAACATTAACATCAGAATTGTTATTTAATACATACTGCGAAAATTTCTTTATTAGATTTTTTTCTTTTTCAAAGTAATAGTTGGAAGTTCCTGCTGCCTGAAGAATAAATACTAAATCAACAGGGGCATTAGTGTAAGTCGGTTCCCATGATGAACTTGATTTTGAAGGTGTTTTTTTAGGAGCAAATTTAGGCGAGGGAGTTGGAGAAGTAGTATTATTCTCAGTTTCAGGTATCGGAACCGTTACTCCGAGATTATTAAACCAAATCTCCATGTCCATGATACAGTATGTTCCTAATTCATCTACTTCTGCATATAAAGTATTGTTTTCTTCATCGAACAATGTATCAATTGGCAGGAGCATTCTTGTCTCTTCATCAAACTTGAATATATTGAGTCTCTTTAGTCCGCTTAACTCTTCAAATTCTGAATACAGATTTAATGTGTTAGCACGATAACCTTCTTTTATATTGTATCTAATAACAATATCTTCTGGGTTACATTCATCTGAAATAGAAATATCGAGACTCGCTCCAATCATTGCATCATTTTGAATAGAAACCGAATAGCCGCTTTGAACAATTGAAAGTTTCTTTTCTGCATCAAGGTTTGTTTTTAAATCAATTGATAATTCGTATGGACTTTCTTCTGAATTAACTGAGGAAAGTATAAGACTATCGGTTGAAATTGACTGTGAAACCTTATATTCACTATCGGGAATGCCAAATGTTTCTGGATTATTTGGATCAAGTCCAATCTTGATCTCTGATCCATCTTCAACATTGTCATTATCGCTATCTGGCATTGTGGGATTTGTATTATGAATATTTATTTCATCATAATCAGATAACCCATCATCATCAGTATCAGCTTTCTGGGGATTAGTTCCTATAGTGATTTCTACAGAGTTGGACAAACCATCTTCGTCACTGTCAGCATCTGCATCGGAAAATCCAGCAACGACAGAATCGTAAATAGTAGGGTCAGTTCCTGTCGTATAGATTTCCTGATAGTCTGTGAGAGTGTCACCGTCTGTATCGGGCAGATTTACATCTGTTCCGATCATTATTTCATAAATGTCCGGGAGTCCATCCTCATCACTATCAAGCAAGTCAACCTTGTAGCCGTCAACACTTTTAGTTGCTACGAACGGAATTGATTCAATTACTTCGCCATAGTTGGTAACGAGCGAAATTTTTAAATATCTCTTCTGAAAATCCTCAGTAATCAAATACTGATATGTTGTAGCATCTGTTACTGTGGCAACAGAAGTATAATTCTCGTTATCGTCCGAATAAAGAACTTCGTATTTGCTGTTTGTGTAGTTGGTAAGCCATTCAATGTCGATAGCATTCACATCAGCATTATAGCTGCCCATCGCATAAAGTTCAACATCAATATCAGATTCGTTTCCAATAAGCTCTGCCATACTGCTGCTGTAATTCGCATTGACATTGGGGCAGTCTATCGTAATGGTCTGTCCGATGATAACAACATTATTAAGATTAAGGTTATCAGAATCAATCACAATATCACCATACGGAGCATAGATCAATCCGTTGAAGTTGACATTGCTCGTCTCAATGTTAATATCTCCTGTTTCAGAGCAAATAACAGCGTTGTTGGAATTCTTGACTTCACCGTTGAGAATAACATCATCGACAGCCTTAATACCTGAATTCAGATTGATATTTCCTATAAGTTCAATCGTTCCATCAACATCTATTGGATTATTGATGTTGATATTCAAGTCCTCCAGCACATAATCTTCTGTGTAGGTTTCAACATTCTCACCACTGAAATAGGAATAGTTCAGCTTTTTCAGGACATATAGCATACTTTCATCAGCGTGTTCTGTCCTTGTGCCGTTGATATTCATATTACCGCTTGAAACGATAGTGCCGTTGGTTGAAACATTACCGTTCACACAGAAGTTTCCTGCATTTACAGTAATCGCACCATCGTCGCTCGAAGCAGCGAACAGAGTATAAGGATATGGTTGTGTGCTTTCTTCGGCATGAGCTGAAACGATAGGTATGGCACTGAGCATCATTGCCATACTTGTCACGCCTGAAAGCACTCGTTTGAAAATTTGGTTCATAGAAGACCTCCTAAAACAATATTACGCTTGAACTCATACAGAAAGATGTATGTGAGTCAAGCGTACAAGTTTATTATACCAGATATTTGAAAGTTTGTCAATTTTGAATTCTATAATTTTATTATCAAATTATAAGGTCAGTAAAATTTAGCTTGCTGTACCTGCCTTACAGTGTTTGTCTGAAAACTTCTTTATGCCTACTGTAGTAAATTACAGGGCTGAAAAATATATGCTGGATATAAATGAGCTTATAGCGAAGCATATCGAGGACTGCAAGGCTTTATTCCCCGACTGGTGCGAATGGTCATATATCCGAGAATTATTCGTTATCCCTCATTATACTAATCCAACAGCCTTGAAACGTGAATTCGAGAAATATATGAAATGTAAGGATTTTTATCCTTTTCAACGTTACATATACTGGACTCCGTATGACTGTGGTTCCATGCTAATGTCTGACAGGAAATTTCTACAGATCATCTACGGCCTTCATCATGACTCTTTTGAGGATTCAAGTAAATATAAGGATGCCAACTCGGAAACCAAGAATAACATTTATGAGTTCCTTCGGTGTAGCATGAGAGCTGTCATTGCTGTAGACTGTGAGAATTCTGATGTGTATAAGCTGTATGCGACACTAAAGAATCTTAATCAGGATGAGCTTGACAAAATAGAGAAGATATATCTGTACGATGATCATCATACAACAGTTGGCTGGCGCTGGCTTTCAAATTTCACCGAGATACCGGTTGAGCATATCGTTATTGACCGTGTGACCGAGAGAAAGTCCCTTGTAGATATTGTAATGACAGCAGGAGTATGCCAGAGCCACTTTGCTGAGGGTATCGACAGCTTCATACTTGTTTCAAGCGACTCTGACTTCTGGGGACTTATAACCTCGCTCCCGAACGCTAAGTTTCTTGTTATGTACGAATACGAGAACTGTGGACAAGCAATAAAGAATGCCCTCGAGGAACACGATATCTATTACTGCGCCATTGACGATTTTTGCTCAGGAAACGTAGACGGTTTAAAAAAGCGATATTACTGGAACTATCGAAGAAGTACCTGCCTGACATTCTATATCTGAACGGCAAAGAACTGGTAGAGCATCTGTATGAAGAAGCATAGATCAATGGTACGGATAGTGAGAAAAAGGCGTTCTATGAAAGGTACATCAAAACTTTAAGTCTACGAGTTGACAAAGAAGGAAAATTTACAGTCGAAATCAAGAAATAACGATGTAAAATAGTTTTAAGATTGATTAAAACACATTAGTATGCTATAATAGAATCACATTATTGAATTGGAGTGATATTGCATGGATATAAATAAACTGGCAAATCAAAAAACTCAAAAAGCCCAGAAGTATAATATACATATAGAGGATATCTTAAAGACTGAGGAAACAGGTGTTTATGGCTACTTTTATATCGATACAAGAGGAAATGAGCACTGTTTCTACATTGGAAAAGCATCATCATTCTTTAATAGAACTTTCAGTTCCAACGGACATATTCATCAGTTTCTAAGGTTTAAGGAAACAAATGGAAAAATGTATTCAAATAAATTAGTCGTAGAAATAATCAACAATATCGTTAAGAGTGGAAGTAAAATAGAGGTACGTTGCCTTGAAATAGTTGATTATAGTGACTCTTCTTTTAGTAGAGCCGCACATAGGCTGGCTTTTGCTGAGTTAAAATGGATAACCAAGTATCAAAAAAATGATGACTGCCTGAATCAATTACCTGATGGAGTCGGACAAAATGAAGAAGACTACTGGATTAAAAAGTATTACTGATAATTTTGTCACAAAATGAATTAATGGTTGGTGATAATATGCTCATTTTAAGTTCAAGCGGATTCAGTACTACGTCTATAAGGCTTAAAATTGGAGAAATGATAAAAGATAAGTCTGGGAATACGCTCATAATCCCCATAGCCAGTTTACTTGGCATGGAAACAGCCGAGAGAGAACGTAACTGTGCTGCAATGCTTGGATTCAAAAAGGAAAACATCTATATCTATGACGAGTTCAAAACCACCGAACTGCTGGATATAGAATTCAGCTATATAGTAGTGCTTGGTGGACATACGCTTAGACTGCTCAGCAAAGTCAGAGAGCTTCACTTAGATACATTCATCAAGGATCAAGTGGCAAATGGTGCTATATACCTTGGATTCTCCGCAGGAGCCTATCTTGCTTGTGACGATATAGAGTATGTAAAGAATTACGACAAGAATGATAGCTTTATTACTGATGGTAACTTTCATGCTCTTGGTTTTACGGATAAATACGTTCTTTGTCACTTCGATTACAGAGATGAAAAAGATATTCAGCTCTGTAGATTGTATATTGGTGACGATGTCGAACTCATAACACTGAATAATGATCAACTAATTAAGCTCTGAAGGGTATTGGAGATAAGCTTGTAGTTATTCAAAAAATGCCGTAAAAAAAGCTCGTATTCAGTTCCAAATGCCGAAAAGGACTATAAGTTGACAGATGTTTGCTAAAGCTGTATAATATAAAATAGCTTGATAACTCAGCAAGTACGTTTTAATAAGACTCCAACGAACATATTTCAGCGATGATTGTATATTCAACTATAATAAAAAGAAAGGAATCTCGGAATATGCACCACACCCAATATGACATAAATATTACCTTTCTTCAACAGAAAGGTTTTGATACTTCTTCCTTTGCTGGTCTAAAAAAAGCTCTGACATGGCTTAAGAACACTGATGCAGATTGCTTAATGCATGGTGAAGACAGCGGTGATCCTTTTGATATCATGGTTGGCGAAATGCGACGACCAATGCTAATAGCAAGCGTTGAAGCGGCTATGGCGAAACTGCAATCTAAAGACATCACAGAACCAAATTAATCAGAACAGAGTAACCTTAGAAGATATACTCCTATCAGATTTAGAACGAATTCTGATTAAAATAATATTAGTAAGCCGACACAGTTTTGTCTTAGTCGATATTTATCGTCGGACATCTCTTATTCGGTGATCGTTTAATTGGTTGACAGACACATATTAAAGCTGTATAATATAAATATCTTATAAAACGGAGGTATCTGTAATGCCCAGAAAGAAGAAAATAGAAGTTTCACCTGCTGTAACTGAAGTCAAGGCAGAGGTTGTGACCGAAGCTGTCAAGGAGACTGTCGCAGAAGCTCCGGCTGAGAAGTCTGCAAAGAAGCCTGCCGTAAAGAAAGCTCCTGCTAAGAAAACAGCTATCAAGACTCCTGCGAAGGCTGCTGAGAAGAAAACTACGGCTAAGACCACTACAAAGACCGCTGCTAAGACCACAAGAGCGACTGCTCCCGTTGAGAAAGTCAAGGTCCAGTTCGGTGGCGATGAATATGATTTCGCTGAGATCAAGAAGGCGGTTGAAGTCGACTATAAGAAGAAATTCAAGGGTAAGGTCAAGACTATCGAGTTTTATATCAAGCCGGAAGATAAGGCAGTTTACTACGTTATCAACGGTGATTTCTCGGATAAGATCGAGCTTTGATGATGCAACGGGAACAACTCGCTCAGGGTTGCTCCCGTTTTTCATATCTTGGATTGAAAATCAGGGCTGATTGTGGTATAATTGGTAATGTAAGCAATGTGTGAGATTACTCGCATAAATCGAAATTTCGAGGAGAAATATGAAATGACTTCTATGTCAAAAGAACAAATGATAGAAATTGTGAGAAAATTACAGAATTGCGCATATAAAACAGAAGCAGAAACAGATAAAGCCATTGAAGATTTGAAAAAAGCAGTTATTGATCCTAAAATTTCAGATTATATTTTCTTTGATAATCTTACTCCCGAAGAAATCGTTGATAAGGCTTTATCCTACAAACCGATAATACTATAAATTCCGTTTATCTTAGCAAGTGAACAGAGGCGATTCGAGGTGAAATAGGATTGAACGAAACAGAACTCTATAAGAGACTCGGAATACTGACAAAGGAAAAAGAGCGATGGGAAGAAAGCATACCCTATGTTGCTTCGCTGCTTTCCCATGAATCCGTGAAAATACAGGCGAAGGCACTTTGGCTGATCGGAGAAATGGGGCTTGTATATCCTGAGTCAGTAAAAGCTGTCGTTCCTGTTATTGCTTCATTCTGCGATAGTCAGGTATCACTCCTGCGTAAACGTGCGGTCAATGCCCTCGGCAGGATCGGACGGGGCGACTACCATGTGATAGAACAGTATTGGTCGAGCCTGTTCCGTTTCGCCAATGATGAAGATGCAAAGGTCAGACTGAGCTTTATATGGGCATCTGAGAATATAGCAACAAATACGCCAGACATCTATGAGAACTATATGCCCATATTTGAGAAACTTCTTCACGATACGGACGATAAGGTAAGAATGGAAGCCCCTGAGATATTCCGTGTTCTCGGCAAGCGCAGAGCGGAGTTTGTTCAGTCATACCTTGAAACGCTGCAACGCATATCTGAGACTGATGATAACCGTGTTGTGAGGATTCATTGCTTAGGTGCGATAAAGGCTGCAACATCGAAATAGGTGATTTTTATGAAGGACTATATTCTATTACTACCCATACTCTTTATTTTTCATGATATGGAGGAAATTATCGGGTTTGGCTACTTTTTCAGAAACAACAAACAGCTTTTTGAGCGCTTTCCAAAGATAACCGCTGCATACAAAGATTTCTCGGCTGAGGGATTTGCATTGGCTGTGTATGAGGAGTTTATCCCATTCTTTGGTATCAGCTTATTGGCGTTTTTCTTTCCGTGTAAAGTGCTGAACGCACTGTGGCTTGGTCTTATGATCTCTTTGACGGCACATTTCCTTGTGCATATCGGACAGAGCATTTATATCAGAAAGTATATCCCTTCATTGATAACAAGCCTTATCTGCTTACCACCGAGTGTAATAATCATTATTAAATCATTGAGTATCATCAACATTGACTTGGTGACTGTCATTCTGATACCTGTTGCTATCATCGGAATGATCATAAATCTAAAATTTGCTCATAGTCTTATGCACAAATACGGTCAAAAACTTAGCGGCAAATAGAATCATGATATAGGGGGGGTGGAACGCCATGTGTACTTGGTTCTATGCAGAAAAATCTACGCTGTCACCGATCATCACAAAGGCACAGCAGCTACCTCTTGCGGATACGATCAGGAACACTATGTCACGTTCGGCAGAAATGTCGGGCAATATCCGTCCTACCGATATGGCAGCGGTGTTCGCTCCGAACAAACAAGGCAATATGGCTGTGTTCCCGATGATATGGGGCTTCACGGTCGAACAATCGTCAAAACCGCTTATCAATTGCCGTATCGAGACTGCGGACCAGAAGCCCGTATGGAAAGACTCTTGGTTCAGGCGGCGGTGCGTAATTCCGGCATCGTGGTACTACGAATGGGGCATACCGCCCTCCGAGGTCGGCTATCATAACGCAAATGAACAGCGGAACATCAAAAACGAAAAGTATGCGATACAGCCGGAAGGAGCTGAGATCACATACCTTGCAGGACTGTACCGTTTTGAGGAGCATAGAGGTGTTCAGATACCGATGTTCGCTGTCATAACAAGAGAATCGGTCGAACCTGTAAGCTCTATCCATGACCGAATGCCCCTTATCCTCGGCAAAGACAGCTTGCGTGAGTGGGTGCGTCCTGACGGCGATCCCGGCAGGATAGCGAAAAAGGCTCTGACGAATATGGTCATGGAGAAAGCGATAGACTATCCTGAGCCGAAGCCGGGGGGGGTATGCAGATATAGGAGATAACGATTATGGAAATAATGATAAAGCCACTTACTCCTGAACTGATAAATGACTATTTCGATTTCTTTGATCATCGTGCGTTTCCAGATGATTCACCATTTTATCCCTGTTATTGCAATGCGTACAATATGAGCCTGCTTCAGATTAAAGAGCAACTATTTGCCAGATTGCAAAAATACGGCGGCGGTGCAGATGTATGGAAAAGAGTTCTCCGTGAATCTGCTTGGAACATGGTGAACAGTGGTAAAATCAAAGGATACTTAGCATATCATGACGGTATATCTATCGGTTGGTGCAATGCGAACGACAGGTTGAATTATTATCGTGTCGGTGAGTTTAATATGGACGATATTCCGGAAGATAAACCGCCGCTTGATTGTCCCGACAAGGGGTATGTCAAGTCGATCGTATGCTTTGAAATATCGCCTGATTATCGTGGAATGGGTATCGCAGGAAGAATACTTGAACGTATATGCAAAGATGCAGCAGAAGAAGGATACGCATTTGTCGAAGCATACCCGATGGATCATGTCAATGACAATTCATTAGCTTTTACCGGACCGCTGCGTTTATATGAGAAGTTTGGCTTCCGAGAATATAAACGTATAGGATCGACAATTGTTGTAAGAAAAGATTTGAGGCAACTTTGATTCCAGATTCAAAATTGCCCATAACAAAAGGACGGTGAAACATGAACAAGGTATATGTAGCGATAGACCTCAAATCGTTCTATGCATCATGCGAGTGCGTAGAGCTTGGGCTTGATCCGTTGAACACAAATCTTGTGGTAGCAGATCAAAGCCGTACCGAAAAGACGATATGCCTTGCCGTTTCGCCGTCACTCAAAAGCTACGGGATTTCGGGCAGAGCAAGGCTGTTTGAGGTCGTACAGCGTGTGAAAGAGGTCAATGAGCAGCGACAGAAGAAAGCTCCCCACAGACAGCTCACGGACAAGAGCTTCATCTACTCGGAGCTTGTGCAGAACCCTTCCCTTGCAGTGGACTATGTGGTAGCAACTCCGCAAATGGCGCACTATATGAAAGTGAGCGCACAGATCTACGGCATTTACCTGAAATACGTTGCTCCCGAAGATATTTTCGCATACTCGGTTGACGAGGTTTTCATTGATGCCACTGGGTATCTCAGCATCTACAACACGGACGGTCACGGCTTTGCCCGTATGCTGATACAGGACGTTCTCGATACAACAGGTATCACGGCAACGGCAGGAGTCGGCACGAATATGTTTCTGTGCAAGGTCGCTATGGATATTGTGGCGAAGCATATTCCGGCAGACAAGGACGGAGTGCGTATCGCAGAGCTTGACGAGCAGACCTTCAAGGATAAATGGTGGTCGCATACGCCGATCACGGACTTCTGGAGAGTGGGGGCAGGCACGGCAAAGCGCCTTGAAACGCTCCATATCTACACGATGGGCGATATTGCGAGATATTCCCTTGACCGCTATCATATTGGCAAGCTGTATAAGCTCCTCGGCAAGAATGCAGAGCTGCTGATAGATCATGCGTGGGGCATTGAGCCGACTACCATAGCCGATGTGAAAGCCTATAAGCCGTCAAACAACAGTATCACATCGGGACAAGTCCTGCAAGAGCCTTGCGACTATGACCGCACACGGCTGATTGTGTGGGAAATGGCGGATATGCTGTCCCTTGACTTGGTGGATAAGGGGCTTGTGACGAATCAGATCGTGCTGACGGTCGGCTATGACCGTGAGAGCCTTGCTGACGGTCACTACCGGGGCGAAGTGGTTTCCGACCGCTACGGTAGACAAGTCCCGAAACACGCCCACGGTACACAGAACCTCGATAAGCACACATCGTCCACAAGGAAAATGGTCGAAGCGACAATGACGCTCTTTGACCGTATCTTCGATAAAACTCTGCTTGCAAGGCGGATAAACCTTGTTGCCTGCAATGTCATCAAGGAAAGCGATGTGCCTGAGAGCGAGAGCTACGAACAGCTTTCCCTGTTCGATACGGAGGAAACCATACAAGACCGTGCGGACGATGAAAAGGCACTTGAAAAAGAAAGAGCATTGCAGGAAGCGATGCTCACGATCAAACACAAATTCGGAAAGAATGCCGTTCTGAAAGGCACGAACTTCACGGAGGGTGCTACGGCGAAAGATCGTAACCGTCAAATTGGCGGGCATAAGGCTTGAGACAGGAGGATAAGATGAAAAAACTATTCAAAGCAATCAGGAACGGCGATTTTAATGAGGTCAAAGAGATAATAACAAAAAAGCCGGAATTGGTAAATTGCGTGGCAAAACAACCTCCAAAAAAAGACGATGGACAGTCACCCTTGCAGGTTGCATTAAAAACGGGAAATTTTGAGATTGCCAAATATCTTATTGAAATGGGTGCTGATCTGAATTTCATGGAAGATGAGTCATGCTGTAATGAATGGAGAACACCTGTTATTCATGACGCTATCACAGCGGCTGTCATGTGCAGCAGATGGAATACCAATAGTAAATATATGGGTTTTAAGCTCTTCTCGACCAAAGAAAGAGCTGACGATGCTTTCAATACACTCGATCTTATGATCGAAAACGGTGCTGATGTTAATGGTATCGATTCTCATGGCAATTCGGGAATATGGAGATTCTGTCTGCAATCAAATCAGGTATTACCAAGTTTTAATTATGTTGACCATGTAGAAAGTGATGATCGCTTATTCACCGATGAACTACATGAAGACTTGCGAAGAATACTTACAGCACTGAAAGAAGCCGGAGCTGATCAGCTTTATGCTGCGCCTAATTTTGGCAAATGCCCACTTGAATTTTATACAGAAGGCTCTCTTTCAATAATACTAAAAGAGGTATTTGGATAATATATGGACAATTCTGATTATTTAGCAAAGAGGTGAACACGCTATGCCGGATAACTACGATGATATAAAACGCCTCACCCGTCCGCAGTATGACGATCTGCGCCCGATGTCCATGCTCGACAGGGCGGCACAGTTTTCACCTTTTGCGGCACTTGTGGGTTATGACGATGCCGTAGCCGAGACTGCAAGGCTTACCGACAGCAGAGCTGTGCTGACCGAGGACGAAATGTTTGAACTGAACGCAAATCTGAACCGATTGCTTGACAGCTTGGACGAACGACCGCAGGTCAGCGTAACATACTTTGTACCCGATGAGAAGAAGTCGGGCGGCAAGTATGTGGAAAAGCAAGGTGTTGTGCGGATATATGATAGCTATTCTCAGGAGCTTGTCTTTACGGACAAGTTCAGGATCAATATTCAGGATATAATAAGTATAAAGATACAGTAGTAAAAGATATGGCATATTTTGAAAATATAAACATGAGGATTTCCTTACCAAGATATATAATCACGAAGAAATATGATTATATAACGCACATTATCTAATAATTATAGCTTTAACGGAGGCTTTCGAGCCTCCGTTTTTGTTTTCTAAGAAAATTTTTCGGAAATCCTCCAAAAAAAGGATGGAAAAATTCGCGATTTTCACTTGATTATCACCTTATCATCATATTGAATGTCGCATTCGTATACAAAGTCAATAACAGGAGTCTAATGAATATCCCATTTCTCAAATATTTACACAAAAACGAACCCTCCTTTTTTTGAGCTGTTTTCACATAGTGTTCTGTGATATTATATAGACACAGTCAAGGGAGCGATACCCAAGGCTGAATAAAATATTCAAAGCCTGATATGCATTAAGGGCCGCGGATACAAATATGGTTTTTCTTTATGAAAAGCATATATTTTGTACCCTTACCTTGTCATGCCATAATCAGGCGAGCTCGGAGTCTGCGTACAGATATATGCAGGCTCCATTTTTGTGTCCGCAGAAAGGACACTAAAATGGGAAAAATCTATTGCAAGATCGACATGGAGAAGGTCGAGAAGATCATCAACCAGAAGGGATTCTACTTCATATGCACTAAAGTGCTGTACCCTGATTTCGTAGGACCAAAGTATATTATAGTATCTGACGATCCAGATATCGCAGTAAAGCATCCGAAGACACAAGGTATGATAATTGTATCAGTTGATAAATTTGCTTCTATGGCTGAGGAGTATAATCGTTATTACGCAAATGATGTTAAGCATCTCAGAAGAATAGAGCGAAGCTATGAAGAGGAAGGTTATTCGGAAAATGTAGTCGAGGACGAAAATGGTAACCTCCACGGATACACAACAACTGATGATTGTCAATCCGTTGAGGACATGATTGAAAGCAAGGAAGAAAAAGAATTATTGCTAAAGGCTATAGAGGGTTTAACTCCGCTGCAAAAAGAAAGAATCAGACTCTCATATTTTGAAAAACTATCTCATAGAGAAATTGCCGAAAAACAGGGCGTTAGTCAGTGTGCTGTAACGCTTTCAATTGAAGGAGCTGAAAAAAAGTTGAAAAAATTTTTTGAAAAGGCTTATCAAAACGCCTCTCCCAGTTCTTTATAAGTAGAGGGGCAAATAAAAAAGCCTTTCAGAAACTTGAAAATTGAATATCAGCACACAAGTGTGCAGCAAGATCGGTGTGGATACAATCCACGAGCCGCGGGCATCCATACGCCACGACCTCGGAAACGAGCGAGCGATAAATATGAGCATGGCGGTAGGAGTATAGCCACTCCTATTATGGCAATGACAGCCGACTTGCGCGCCCGTCCGTACAAGCGGCTCTGATCCCGTAAGGGCAGAGAGACAAAGAGCTACGTGAACTGCGAGGACTCAGTTCGGCTTGTGTGCTCCCCACCTGGGAGGGTGCCAGTAATGGTAAGAGAATATCCGAGGCCTTTGATTAAGGAAAATGCCGTCGCGCATAGTGACGGTAAAGTACCCCGAGCAGGGGTGCGTCAGTATATGAAACGATATATGCTGACTACGATAAATCGGAGCTGCTCCACAGCAGCTCCGTATACATATAAAGGAGAGTTATATGACCTTATTACCTAAACGTGGGGATATCTATGTTGCGGATCTGGGGCAAGGTGTAGGATCTGAGCAGGCTAATGAACGACCTGTTGTGATAGTTCAGAACAATAAGGGCAATGCCTACGCAGATACAACTATTATTGTACCTATTACCTCCAGAATGAAAAACGATATTCCAAATCATGTCATCATACATTACGGTATCCTGAAGAAGTATATAGGCTGTGTGCTGACTGAGCAGGTCAGGACGATCTCTATATACAGACTAAAAAAGTATTTAGGTACACTCAATGAAAAGGATATCAGAAAAATAGATAAGGCTTTGAAGATAAGCCTTGAAGTTCATAAACATGAGACCTGCAAATAAAAGTCAAGGGGTAAAATGAAAGTTTCACATAACTTTCACAGAAGAAAAATAGGCACGACAATAAGACCGCCGAAGCGGTCTGAAAAAATGCAGTTGTACC